>ENA-ORTY01000027-ORTY01000027.1-human-gut-metagenome-genome-assembly--contig:-NODE-27-length-158592-cov-4.883825_pt1 | contig 158592 bp, 130 predicted proteins | sample MGYA00241917_ERZ509198 | MGnify/ENA primary metagenome ERZ509198 (study PRJEB26280, sample SAMEA2338857) | human gut metagenome | biome: human gut; feature: human-associated habitat; material: faeces...
GCTTCTGTTAACGGCCTTCGGGCTGTATCGTCTGCATTTGTCAGACTGGCAGGTAATGGCAGCTGTCGTTATTATTTATGCTCTTTCATGCTTTGCCGGCGGCTATATTTTAGCAAAAGCACAGAAAAGCAGAAGAATGTTGTGGGGCATGGGCTTTGGTATTTTATATTTTACCGTGCTGACGGCTGCCGCCTTTATTCTTACAAAAGGGGCAGATATGGATATGACAGCACTTGTAAAGGCACTGATTGTCTGCCTTTTGGCAGGTGGAGCCGGAGCATTTGCAACGCCTGAATAAAATAACAGAAATGTCAGGATTAAAGCTGTACTGTAAGATGTCCGGATTGCATCAGTGCTGAAATTTTATTAAGAAAAATTAAAGGAAAATCAGATTCTTTGCAGAATATATAAAGTATAGGCGCTTTTAACAGGATGGACTGTTTACCGGATAGGAGGCTTTGAATGAATATCAGGGAAGAACAGGAAAAATACGAGCATGAGCATTTAAGCAGATTTGCCAGCTTCAGTGATGAATCGCAGGGGCGGGACAGACCGGAAGAACCCTGTACGGTGCGCCCTGCATATCAGCGGGACAGGGACAGAATTTTACACTGTAAGTCGTTTCGGCGCTTAAAGCATAAGACGCAGGTTTTTCTGTCGCCGCAGGGGGATCATTACAGAACGCGTCTTACGCACACACTGGAGGTGTCCCAGATTGCAAGAACAATCAGCAGGGCGCTGCGGTTAAATGAAGATTTGACAGAGGCAGCTGCACTGGGACATGATTTAGGACATACGCCGTTTGGACATGCCGGAGAACGGACATTAAACAGAATCTGTCCGATGGGGTTTGTCCATTCAGAACAGAGTATCCGCATTGTGGAAAAACTGGAAAAAGACGGACAGGGGTTAAATCTTACAAAAGAAGTGCGTGATGGTATTTTAAACCATCAGACATCGTCCATGCCGTCCACACTGGAAGGAAAAGTCGTCCGGCTTTCCGATAAAATAGCTTATATTAACCATGATATTGACGATGCAATCCGGGCAAAAATATTCAGTGAAACGGATATTCCGAAAGCCTTTACAGAAGTGCTTGGAGATACTACAAAATCAAGGCTGAATACGATGATACAGGATATTATTCATAACAGTATCGGGAAGAATGAAATCTGTATGTCTGATGAAGTGCATCAGGCAATGATGGAGCTGCGCAAATTTATGTTTGGCAGTCTTTATCAGAATCCACTTGCAAAAAGTGAAGAAGCAAAGGCAGACAAGCTGATTACGGAACTGTATGGATATTATATGGATAATATAGAAGCGCTGCCGGACAATTACAGAAGATTTATTACAGAGTGCGGCGAAACGCCGGAACGTGTCGTGTGCGATTATATAGCAGGCATGAGTGACCAGTATTCGGTTGCCAAATTTGAAGAAATATTTGTTCCGACATCGTGGAAAGTATAAGAGGAAGGATGAATCAGGTTGGTGAAAACAGATGTACGCAAGTGAAGTAATTGATGAAGTTGTATCGCGAAGCGACATAGTGGATATTATTTCCGGATATATCAAACTGAAGAAAAACGGCAGTTCGTATGTCGGGCTGTGTCCGTTCCATAATGAAAAATCTCCGTCTTTTTCCGTATCACCGGGAAAGCAGCTGTATCACTGTTTCGGCTGCGGGGTGGGCGGCAATGTCATTACATTTGTTATGGAATACGAAAATTATACGTTTCTTGAAGCTGTAAAATACTTAGCAGACAAAGCAGGCATGCAGCTTCCCGAAACGAGTTATTCGGAAGAAGAAAAGAAAAACAGGGACTTAAAGGCAAAGCTTTTAGAGATTAATAAAATAGCGGCAACGTATTATTACCATCAGCTTAAAGCTGAAAACGGTAAAATCGGACTGTCCTATCTTCAAAAAAGAGGGTTAAGCGATACTACGATAAACCGCTTCGGATTAGGATATGCCGGACAGACCGGCAATGCGCTATATCAGTATTTAAAAAGCAAAGGTTATGATGATGCGTTGTTAAAAGAAACAGGACTGTTTACATATGAGCGGGGAATCCATGACAAGTTCTGGAACCGCGTGATGTTTCCGATTATGGATATTAACAACAAGGTTATCGGTTTCGGCGGCCGTGTCATGGGTGATGCAAAACCGAAATATCTCAATTCACCGGAAACCAAATTATTTGATAAAAGCAGGAATTTATATGGGCTGAATGCGGCGCGCATATCCAGAAAGTCCAATATGATTATCTGTGAAGGATATATGGATGTGATTTCACTGCATCAGGCTGGCTTTACGCAGGCAGTGGCGTCCCTCGGAACAGCGCTGACGCCGGGACAGGCGGCACTTATGAAGCGGTATACGGATAATGTCCTGATTACCTATGACAGTGATGCGGCGGGTGTAAAGGCAGCGCTTAGGGCAATTCCGATATTAAAAGAAGCTGGGCTTACCACGAAGGTTATTAATATGCAGCCGTATAAAGACCCCGATGAATTTATCAAGGCAAAGGGCGCAGCGGAATTTTCCAAGCTGTTGGTGAATGCTGTGCATTATATATCCTTTGAAATTGCCTGCATACAGCGCAAATATAATCTCAAAAATCCGGAGCACAGGGTTCGCTTTGCCACAGAGGCGGCGGAAATCCTTGCAAAGCTGGACAGTGAGATTGAGCGTAATGTTTACCTTGGAGAGGTAAGCAGGGTGACAGGCGTGGAGGAGGAGGCCATCCGCAGTGAAATTCGGAAGCTGGTGCAAAAAGAGGATGCGGCTTACCAAAGGGAGGCCGAAAAGCGGCAGCAGAATCTGAAGAATTACACGCCGGAGGGCAGAAGAAAGGATAAAGGGCTTCTGGAAGCCCAGAGAAGCTTGTTATATTATGCCGCCCAGCATCAGGGCATCTATGATACGCTCAAGGAGATTCTGGAAGAGGATGATTTTACAGAAGGAATTTATTGGCGCACCTTCGGCGATATCGGGGATTTGTGGCAGAATGCAGGCCATGTATTCCCTGCCGATTTGGTCAGCCGCTTTGAGGATGCAAAGGAACAGAAGCAGGTGACAGAGATTTTTGCCGTACAGCTGCCGACAGAAAACGGGGCAGATATGGAAAAAGCCATCAATGAACAGGTGAAGCGGCTGAAACGGACGAAAATCGACCATTTGACGGCAAACGCCGCAACCGTTGAGGAGATACAACGGCTGGTGGAGGCCAAGAGAAAACTGGATTCCCTGTATATTACCATTTGATATGGTTAGACTATAGGAACAGAGAGAAAGGAAGGATCATGTTGAAATCCGTCGAAGAAACAACATTATTGACCAAGCTGGAGGAACTGGTGCAGCTGGCCAAAAAGAAAAAGAATGTACTGGAATATAAGGAGATCATGGATCATCTGGCGGATTTGGATCTGGACCCCGACCGCATTGACAGAATCTATGAATATCTGGAAAGTCAGAATATTGATATTCTGGGGAATATCGAAGCGGAGGAGGAGGTTGAGAAGGAGCTTGACCTGACTCTCCCGGAGGGCATCAATATTGATGACCCCGTCAGAATGTACCTCAAGGAAATCGGTAAGGTGCCCCTTCTGACGGCAGAAGAAGAAATCGAACTGGCGCAGAAGATGGAGGAGGGCGGCCCTGAGGGCGAAGCTGCCAAGAAGAAACTGGCAGAGGCCAACCTGCGTCTGGTTGTCAGCATTGCAAAAAGATACGTTGGGCGAGGGATGCTCTTTCTTGACCTGATTCAGGAGGGCAATCTGGGGCTGATTAAGGCGGTTGAAAAATTCGACTTCCATAAGGGCTTTAAATTCTCCACCTATGCGACATGGTGGATTCGTCAGGCAATCACAAGAGCGATTGCAGATCAGGCAAGAACGATTCGTATCCCCGTACACATGGTGGAAACCATCAATAAGCTGATTCGTATTTCCAGACAGCTTTTGCAGGAGCTGGGCAGAGAACCGACCGCGGAGGAGCTGGCTGTGGAAATGCAGATGCCGGAGGAAAAGGTGCGCGAGATTATGAAAATCGCACAGGAGCCGGTTTCTCTGGAAACGCCTATCGGTGAGGAGGAGGACAGCCATCTGGGTGACTTTATCCCTGATGACGATATTCCCGCACCTGCGGAAGCCGCAGCGTTTACGCTTTTGAAGGAGCAGCTGATGGAGGTTCTGGATACGCTGACGGAAAGAGAAGAAAAGGTGCTGCGTCTGCGTTTTGGTCTGGATGACGGCAGAGCAAGAACACTGGAGGAGGTTGGTAAGGAATTTAATGTTACCAGAGAGCGTATCCGCCAGATTGAAGCAAAGGCTCTGCGTAAGCTGCGCCATCCCAGCAGAAGCAAAAAGCTGAAGGATTATCTTGAATAAGAGAATTGGAACAAAAGAGGGCGAAACAAATAGAGATATTTGCTGCGCCCTTTTTTTGAAAATAAGGAGTCGAGGCTATGGAGTTATCAAAACGATTGGAGATGGTCGCAGGTCTGGTGACGCAGGAGCGAATTGCGGATATCGGCACAGACCACGGCTATGTCCCTATTTATTTATACAAGCAGGGCAGAATCAAAAAGGCATACGCCTGCGATGTGCGCAAGGGACCTTTGGAAAAATGCAAGAAAAATATTGCGCTTTACGGTGCGGAGGATGTCATTGAAACGCGCCTTGGCAGCGGCTTAACCCCTCTGCGTCCCGGTGAAGCGGAAACGGCAATTATGGCAGGGATGGGCGGCATGCTGATTGTACATATTTTGCAGGACAGCCCGGAGGTGGCGGATAGCCTCAAGGAGCTGGTGCTTTCGCCGCAGCGCGATTTCGGTGCGGTTCGAAAATATTTGCATCAAATCGGATTTGCCATCCGAGAGGAGCATACACTGAAAGAGGAGAATAAACCGTATGTGCTGATGCGGTGCGAAAGGGCAGAGGAGCATTATGACAGGGAGATTGAGTATCTATACGGCAAAAGGCTGTTGGAGAAGAAAGACCCTATTTTAAAAGAGGTGCTTCTGCACGAAGAAGGAAAATACAGCCGTTTGCTTGAAAGCCTCAAAGGGAACCCGACAGAAAACGCGCAGAAGCGTTTACCTGAGGTGGAGAAGAAGCTGGCTTTGATGAGGGAGGCGTTGGAATGTCTGTAAAAGCTGTAAGGGTAAAGGATATCATGGGTGTGATGGAGGAAATCGCACCGAAAAAGCTGGCGGAGAACTGGGATAAGCCGGGGCTTGCCATCGGTGATCCGGAGCGAGAGGTGAAAAAAATTCTGGTTGCACTGGATGTGATTGACCCTGTTGTGGAGGAAGCAAAGCGCATTGGCGCGGATATGATTGTGACGCATCACCCGATGCTGCTGTTCCGCAAAATCGAAAGCATTACGGCGGATACCCTTCTGGGGAAACGCATTTTTAATCTGATTCAGAATAACATTGCCGCTTTTTCCGCGCATACGAATCTGGACATTGCCGCAGGCGGTACGAATGATGTGCTGGCGGAGCTGGCAGGCTTGAAGAATATTGAAATTTTGGAGGAAACATGGGCGGAGAGCCTGAAGAAAATCGTGGTTTATGTTCCTGTGGGGCATGAACAGGCGGTGCGCGATGCCATGTGCGGCGCAGGGGCAGGGCATATCGGTGCCTATTCCCATTGCACCTTTGGCGCGGCAGGGAAGGGAACCTTTCTCCCTCTGGAGGGGACAAATCCCTTCTTGGGTGAGCAGGGCAGACTGGAAACGGCGGATGAAATCCGTCTGGAAACGATTGTTCCTGCTGAGAAGGTACACGCCGTTGTGCAGGCAATGCTTGCGGCACACCCCTATGAGGAAGCGGCGTATGACATTTATCCTGTGGAGCAGACAGGGAAAAAGGAGGGCATTGGGCGCATTGGAGAGCTGCCGCAGGCAATCCCCTTCAGGGATTTTGCAAAGCAGTTGAAGGAAAGGCTTGGTCTGGATGCCATTCGTCTGGTTGGGGACGGGGAAAAGCCCATCAAGCGCGTCGGTCTTTGCACAGGCGCAGGGGTGGAATTTGTTTCTCTGGCGGCGGCAAAGGGCTGTGATGCCTACCTGACGGCGGATATCAAATATCATGAAGCGCAGAAGGCGGTCGAGCAGGGCATTGCCGTTGCGGATGTGACGCATTACGCGAGCGAGGTGCTGATTGTGCCTGTTCTGCAGGAAAAATTGCAGGCGGCGGCAAAGGAAAACGGTTGGAATATCGAGGTTGTCTGCTCCGAGGTGGACGGGCAGACCTTCTGGACGATAGAGTAAGGAGGGAAGACAAGTGGAAACAAGAAAAGTAAATGTAATGGGAAAGGAAATGCAGATTCCCAAGGGCATGACCTTCGGGGAGCTGGCAAAGGAATTTGAGGGCGAGGTTTTCGGTAAAATTCTGGTGGCAAAGCAGGGAAATTCCCTGCGCGAATTGATTTGCCCCATCCGCACCGATGAGGATATTACCTTTTTGGATTTTCGGGATAAGGAGGGCGTGCGCGTTTATGAAAGAGGGATTTCCCTGCTGCTGGTGAAGGCGGTGCGCGATGTGCTGGGGACAGCGACAGGCGTGGAAATCGAACATTCCCTGCGGGGCAATCTTTATTGCGAGCTGCGCAGCCCACAGCAGGTGCCGGATGCAGATCTGCTTGCCAAGATTGAGGCACGCATGAAGGAATATGTTGCGGCGGATACGCCTATTGTGAAGCATGTCTGCCCCAGAGAGGTTGCCATTTCCATCGTGAAGGAGCAGGGCTTGCAGGATAAGGTGGAGCTGTTCCGCTATCGCACGGCTTCCAATATCAACCTTTATGAACTGGATGGCTTCTATGATTATTTCTTCGGGTATATGCCGGATTCCGTCGGCGCATTGGAATGGTTTACGCTGATGCCCTTTGAAACAGGCTTTCTGGTGCGCTTCCCCGATCCTGCAAAGACAGGGGAGCTTCTGCCGGAGGAGCAGCCCAGAAAAATCAGCAAGGTATTTCTGGAGCAGATGCACTGGTGCCAGCTGATGCAGGTGCGGAACGTGGCGGAGCTGAACCGTACGATTGTTGAGGGGAAATTCGGTGACCTGATTCGCGTGAATGAGGCATTGCATGAAAAGAAAATCGCGGAAATCGCAGATCAGATTCATCAGCGGATGGATAAGGTGCGTGTGGTGCTGATTGCGGGACCTTCCTCCTCCGGCAAAACCTCCTTTGCAAACAGACTATGTATTCAGCTGCGCGCGCTGGGCGTGAAGCCGCACAAGGTTTCTCTGGACGATTATTTCCTTAATCGGGAGGACACCCCTCTGGATGAGCACGGCAAGAAGAACTTCGAGCGCATGGAGGCGTTGGATTTGAAGCAGCTCAATCAGGACTTGAAGCAGATTATCGCAGGGGAAGAAGTAGAACTGCCCTATTACAACTTCGTGACGGGCAAGCGTGAGCACAGCGGTGAATTTGTGCAGCTTGGCGAGGGCGAAATTCTGGTCATGGAGGGCATCCATGGCTTAAATGACCGCCTGACCCCCGAAATTCCTGCGGAATGTAAATTTAAAATTTTCATCAGCGCCATTACGCAGCTGAACGTAGACGACCACAACCGCATTTCTACCTCCGACAGCAGGCTTATCCGCCGCATTGTGCGCGATTTCCAGTTCCGCGGCAGAAGTGCCAGAACAACAATCGAATCCTGGGACGAAGTGCGTCAGGGCGAGGAGGATAATATTTTCCCGTTTCAGGAGAATGCGGATGCGGTGTTCAATTCCGCAACGCTATATGAGCTTTGTGTGCTGAAGCAATACGCAGAGCCACAGCTATTCGCGATTGAAAAAACCATGCCGGAATACCCCACGGCAAAGCGGCTGATTAAATTCCTAAGCTATTTCCTTGCTGCGCCGGGGCTTGAAATCCCGAATAATTCGCTGATTAAGGAATTTGTCGGCGGCAGCTGCTTTAAGGTTTGACAAGAAGGGGAAGTTGTTTTATAATGATTTGGATTATGTGAGTAGGTTGGACAGTCGCGCTCGTTAGAGTGAGGAAAGTCCGGGCTTCGCAGAGCAGGGTGCCGGCTAACGGCCGGTGGAGGCGACTCCAAGGATAGTGCAACAGAAATAGACCGCCGAACTCGTTTCGGTAAGGATGGAAAGGTGGGGTAAGAGCCCACCGCTGCGGCGGTAACGTCGCGGGCCCCTGTAAACCCCACCCGAAGCAAGACAAACAGAGACCATGGGGCTGCTCGTTCCGTCTCGAAAAAGTCGCACGATGCCGTTGGCAACAACGGACCAAGATAGATGGCTGTCTGAAAAACAGAACCCGGCTTACAGGCCTGCTCGCGTTTTCAAATCTTTTGGCGTAGACTTTATCCGATAGAAAAAACTTTTTCCCATTAGGAAAACCATGGTTTTCTACCCTATAATTAACCACTAAAAAAAGTCCTCTTTCGAGGACTTTCTTTTTTTGCTTTTTTTACACAAACTCCACAACCCAGAAGCCGATTTTCACAACATCCACATTACAGCCGGTATGCTTAATGGTAATGGCATTGCTGCTCAGCGTATAGGAAAAGCTGACGAGGGAATCGGAAGCGTTATTCAATCGTTCTGCGATAACGAAAGTTTTTTCGGGTGCAACCTCCTGAATTGTCAATGTGCCGCCGTAGGAAGGGCTTTTCGGTGCGGCGTATACCACATACTGAATCGAGCGAATCACCGAGCCGCCGTTTTGCAGCAGGGAAGAAATGCTCTGCCCATCGGGGGGCGTGCCAAGCTTTTTATTGATAGCGGCGAGGGATTCCTCTGCTGTGGCAATGCTTGCCTGAATCGCCGCCGCCTTCTGCTCCGCCTGTGCCAGCTGTGCATCAATCGCGTCCATGTTTTCGTTGAAATCCTGAATGTCATAATAATCCTCGTTGTCGGGCTTAATCAAATCGTAGTTTTCCGTAAATGTACTCATGTGTTTCACCTCCTTTCTGCCCTATAGTAGCGGGTTCTTAGTCTCATGTAGTCTCATTCTGTAACATTGCTGCAATATTTCAGTTTTGTTACAAAACGCCCAAACCCCTTGCCAATTTCCGATTCTGTTGATATGATAGCTATGCAAAGTAAAACTGACGCAGGAATGGAAACCAAACCGGAACGGAAGAAACGGAAGCCGAATCCTTGAATGGGTGTGGAGGAAGCGGAAGGGCCCGAAGGGAAGGGGCGGCGGAAAGGGCGGCGGAGGAATGAACTGCATTTCGTTGTATAATTATGAAACGAAGCGAACATTCAAAATTAAAAAAAGGAGGAATGAGACCAATGAAGAAATTTATCTCTATGGTCATGGCAGCTGCTATGGTAGTTTCTCTGGTTCCCGCAACAGCTTTTGCTGCAAACACAGCAACATTCAAAGTTGTTAACGATAAGGAATTCACAGAAGCTGAAGCAGATGCTTACAAAAAGAACGGCACAGCAACCATTACAGATCCTCAGATTCAGCTGAAAGTTAAAGATGTTGACAACAGCTATTCCAAGATCGATACATGGGATGTAACACTGGACTTTAACGGCGCAGAACTGAAAGATGGTCTGGCTGCAGGTTATGATGTTTCCCTGAGCAGTCAGTCTACTGATTTGGCTAACGTAAAGGTTACAGTAAAAGATGCTGCAGAAGCAGGCGATGACACTGTTAAACTGGTAGTTACAGAACTGGCAAATGATGGTCTGAAAGATGACGATGTTATCGGCATCAGCATGACAAAACTGGAACTGTACCTGACAAAGGTATCCAAAGGTGCTAAGGCTACAGTAGAAGTTAGCGGCGACTTCGGTGATTCCGACGCTCTGACATTCGCATCCGTTCTGGATGATGGTCTGAAAGTAACTCTGAAAAAAGTAGCAGACGTTGCTGAAGACGAAACAACAAATCTGGAAAGAGAACTGCAAATCGAAACAACAGTTGGTAAGTTCAAAGAACATCAGGTTCTGGAACTGAAACTGAACTCCGGTTTCGAATGGACAGCTATCAAAAAAGATGACACAATCGCTAATGGTGCTCTGAAAGTAACAGATGTTGATGACAACGTTCTGACAACTGAAGTTACAAATACAGGTGCTGGCACAGATACAATCACAATCGCTAAAGGCGATTTGACAATCGATGCTGCAGATTCCAAGGTTGGCGCAGTTGCTAAAATCACTGTAAAGGCTAAAACAGCTAAAGTTGGTTCTACTACAGTTGGTTTCAATGCTACAGCTGATGCAGTAGAAGCAGCTAAGGTTGTTGGCGATACAGTAACAATGTCCGTAGATGAAGACGAAGATGTACCCGTAATCTACAGCGGCGTTAACGTAGACAACTACGGTATCACAGATGATTCCGATCACAAAGCTCTGGAAGTAACTCTGGAAGAATCCGTAAAAGAAGCTCTGAACTCCAAGAAATCCTTCACACTGACTCTGCCTAAGGGCGTTTATGTAACAGATGTTGACGTAACAAAGGCTGATGATGTAATGCAGAGCGATAAGACAGCTTTCACATCTCAGGAAATCGAAGCTGCATTCAAGGATGCTTACAAGAAGGGCGAACAGGATAACTTCGAATTTGCTAGAAGAGTATTCGGCGATTCTACAAAAGCTTTCGAAATGTCCTTTGAAATGACTCTGATTGCAGAACCTACTTTCGAAGGTGATGTAACACTGACACTGGGCGGCGACGCTTTCGATAAGGAACAGACAGTAACAATCGCTAAGTTTGTTAAACCTTACACAGTAGAAGCTTCTCAGAACAACCTGATCATCGACTACAGAAACACAAAGGTTCCTACAAACGTAGTAGTTAAGGAAGCTGAAGCTGGTCTGTGGGCAAAAGACAAAATGGACTTCATCTTCAACATTGAAAAAGACAAAATGGAATTCGAAGATGACGTAACATTCACAGTAGATGACAAATCCGATATGGAAGTTAAGGCTGTTAAGAGCAAAGACATGAGCTTCAAGGTAACAGATGAATCTGATGACGCAGCAGCAGCAGTAACAATTTCCGATATCTCCCTGTACATGAGCCGTGACATCGCAGCTGGTGCTTATGGTCTGGAACTGTACACAACAGCAACTCAGAAGATGCTGACAGAAGAAAAACTGTTCACAACAGATACAGTTAAAGAACATACAGATGGCTACTATGTAGCAGACTACATCGATATGGACTACGATGGTGCAAGCAGCAGCTACAATGCAAATAACTGGGAAGACAAGACTTACACAGTTAAGGAAGGTTTCGTAAACATCGTTACAGCAGGTAAGGACAAAGACAACACATTCACAACAAAGGTAGTAGTTCCCGTTGGCGAAAAATACCTCATCGCAGGTGAAGAACAGGTCGCTCTGGATGTACCTGCTTACATCTCCGCTGATGGTTACACAATGCTGCCCGTAAGAGCAGTTGCAACAGCACTGGGTATCAATAACAGCAGCGTTATCTGGAACCAGGCTACAAAGACTGTAACAATCATGTACGGTCAGAGAATCATCACAATGGTTGCAGGCCAGAAGGTTATCACAGTAAACGGTAACACAATCCCCGCATCCGCTACAGTACAGATCAAAGATGGCAGAACATTCCTGCCTCTGAGAGACCTGGCTACAGCTCTGAACGTAGCAGACATCACATGGGATGCAGCTACAAAGACAGCTACACTGAACGGCAACCAGAAATAATTTTGGCACGTTTCGTGTGAACTGAATTCGTAGAATAAATCCGAAGGACACCTCTTAGGAGGTGTCCTTTTTTGTTTATTTGCAATAAAAAAAACCTGCGTGCCGCAGGCCTTTCTTGATTTACCCAAAGGTCTTTGCCAATGTTTTGATTGCTTGCTCCGCAAGCAGCGTTTCCCCATGCTCCAGCAGGTAATATTTCGCCAGTGGCGTGGAAATGTGCTTCTGACCGTATTCCTTCAAAATGCGCTCCGCATCCTCTGCGGTTTCCTCCGTGGTGTATGTATCCCCCTGCATCACAAGGAAATACTTCCCATCATTCTTATAAACCGCGCTTTCGCCCTTGAACACGCCATCCAGACGCAGGCTCACGCCAATCACATCATCCAGAGAAGGGAAGGAATAAATCAGAATATCCGAATTTTTTTCCTCCTCATGCGCCAGTGTATCCATGGGCTTCTTTTTCCAGCGGCGCAAATCCTCGTCCGCGTGTTTCTCTTTATTGTTCACCTTCGTCACGATGATCATGATGCCATCGCCCCCCGAAGGGATCGCCTCTACCATCAGCGGTGTGTTTTCCGAAATGAAATCCTCCTCATCCAACGCCTGCTCCATAATATCCCGAAACAGCTTCTGCGTGCGCTCCGAAGGGGAAATCAGATCCTCCAGTTTGATTTTTCTTTCCGCTAAATCTGCCTTTGTCAGGGTCAGCTTCAGCTGATTTTCGCTTATCCGTTCTATTTTCATGCTATCACTCCCTTTTTCCCGTTTTGCGGGGCATGATGCGGAAACGGTCAATTTATTACTATAGTATATGCAATCCTGCGCCGGATGTAAAGAGGGGATTGCCGCCAAAGTTTTGAATTTTTTATGAACACCCCAATTTCTTACAATTTCTTGAATTTTTGCCGCTTTGGTTGACACTGCGCCAATAAACCTGTAAAATATATTAGATAAAATGCGATTTTTGTGTGAAAATGTTTTATTTTCAAAGGATATATTTTTTTTGGAGGGAATCACATGAGCGATGATAAAATCGGTAATAAAACAGGCTCGGAGGGTCTGAGCGAAACAGATAAGGGCTATTATGAGGATTTATATAACGACCTGCCGAAGGAGGTTGTGGATATCCTCATGCAGACGCACCCCCTCATGGGCAAGAATGACGACCTTGAGGCAACCGCCTACCGTGCACGCCGCCCCCAGAGACGCGAGGACGTGGAGGAGGTCAAAGAGGCGAGGATGCAGCAGGTCGGCAACGAGATTAACGAGGTGAGCCGCGCACCCCAGCAGGAGGGCGACCCTACCCGTTACGTTTCTCGCCGCGCAAGAAATGCGGAAAGCGCGCATACTTCCGCCCCGAAGGGGAATACAATGAATCAGGATGATTATGATGATGGGATTCAGTATGTAAGCGTGCTGCCCGCGCGTAAGAAATCCAAAATCGTGGAGGAGGTTACCTTGCAGACCGCTGCCCCCGCGAAGCATCATGGCAAAAAGAAAAAACATAAAAAAGAAAGAGAGCCCTTTGACGATATGGGCATGGAGGAAAGAGATTATCGCCCCCGTTATGAGGATATGGATTTTGAGGAGCGCGCAAAGCAGGAGCACCTTGACAGCCTCTATGACGATGAATATTATGACGATTACGGCAGAGGCAGAGGAAAGCTGCCGATGATTCTCGGCGTGATTGCCGTTGTGCTGATTATTTTCCTCATTTTCCGTACCGTTAGCCTGAGCAGTAAGCTGGAGGAGGTACAGAACCAGCTGACACAGTCTCAGGATTATAAACAGAAATACGAGGATATGCAGTTGGAAAATATGCAGCTGCAGGAAAAACTGGACGGTAAGGACACCAAAACGACAGGCAATTCTGATACTGCGGACACCAAAAAGGACACCAAAAAGGACACCGCATCCACATCCTCCGGCACCAAGGAATATACTGTAAAAGACGGTGATACCATGTGGACAATTGCCCAGAGCCAGCTTGGCAATGGCGCAGATTATCAGAAGATTCTGGATGCCAACGGCTTGAAGGAGAGCGATACCTTAGCGCCCGGCACAGTAATTAAAATCCCACAGTAAGAACAGGAGTGTAGCATGAGCGATTTGGAGAAAAGAACTCTTGTGGAATTGAGAAAAATGGCGAAGGAGCTGGGGATTCCTGCCATTTCCGGTTTGAAGAAAAGGGAATTGATTGAGAAAATTGAGCAGTCCTCTGAGGTGCAGAAAAATGATTCTGTACCTCGGTCGGCTGCTTCCGACTTTTCTCACAGAAATTTCGACGAAAAAACCGAAGCTCCGCAGGAGCATACGGAAAGGGAAAAGCAGTTTTTTGAGGAATTGGGAGAGGGGATTCTGGAGGTACTGCCGGATGGATATGGGTTTCTGCGTGCGGAAAATTGCCTGCCCGGCGCAAATGATGTGTATGTTTCTCCGGCGCAGATTCGCAGATTTAATCTGAAAACAGGCGACAGAGTGATGGGGAATGTGCGCCCTGCCAGAGAAGGCGAAAAGGTCGGCGGTCTGGTTTATGTGCAGACGGTCAATGGAGATGCGCCGTATCTTGCGATTCATCGCCCGAATTTCGAGGAGCTGACACCCATTTATCCTGAGGAGAAGCTCAAGCTGGAAACAGTGCAGAGAGAACTTTCCGGTCGCATCATTGATCTGATTGCGCCTATCGGCAAAGGGCAAAGAGGGATGATTGTTGCACCGCCGAAGGTCGGGAAAACAATCCTTCTGACGAAGATAGCAAATGCAATCACCTGCAACCATAAGGAAGTGCATCTGATTGTACTGCTGATTGATGAACGCCCTGAGGAGGTAACGGATATCCAACGCTCCATCGAAGGGGAGAATGTGCAGATTGTGTATTCTACCTTTGACGAGGAGCCGGAGCATCATAAAAAGGTAACGGAAATGGTTCTGGAACGCGCGAAGCGCATGGTGGAGCAGGGGAAGGATCTGGTTATCCTGCTGGACAGCATTACTCGTTTGGCGCGTGCGTATAACCTTACGATTCCGCCAAGCGGACGCACGCTGTCCGGTGGTCTGGACCCCGCGGCACTGTATATGCCGAAGCGGTTCTTCGGCGCAGCCAGAAATATTGAAAACGGCGGCAGTCTGACGATTCTTGCAACTGCGCTTGTGGATACGGGCAGCAAAATGGATGAGGTTGTGTTTGAGGAATTCAAGGGCACCGGCAACATGGAGCTGGTGCTGGATAAGCGCATGGCAGAGCGGAGAATCTTCCCTGCGGTGGATATTATGAAATCCGGCACAAGACGAGAGGAAAAGCTGTTTACCCCTGAGGAGCTGGAGTGTAATTATGCGCTGCGGCGGATGGCGGCACAGCTGAATCATACGGATATGATTGAAGGCTTTTTTGACCTGATGCGCAAGTCCAAAAATAACAAGGAATTCATGGAGCGGCTGCACGTTTGGGAAAAAACGTTAGGTCTGCATGAAAAATAACCTCGGTTTTTGGATAAATCTCTCAAGAATACGGAAAATGCTGATTTTTCGGGGAATTGCAGTTGCCAAGCCGAAAAAAATATGCTATAATGCTCATGTTGTCTTTAAATAACGTAGATTATTGATCAACAAATACGAAAAATGAGGTGAAAGAAAATGCGCGAAGGTATCCATCCCGAATACAAACAGGTAAAAGTAAGATGTAACTGCGGCAATGAATTTGTAACAGGTTCCACAAAGGACGAAATCAGAGTCGAAGTTTGCTCCAAATGCCATCCCTTCTACACAGGCAGCCAGAAACTGCTTCTGGAAGCCGGCGGCAGAGTTGAAAAGTTCAACAAGAAATACGGCAGAAAGTAATTCTTTTCGGATTGCTGAGCTGCAAAAAATCAAGACAGAATATAAAAAGGGCGAGATCGCAGGATCTTCGCTCTTTTTTCATGCAGGAAGATTGTCGAAAAAAGGAAAGTATGATATGCTATAAGAACGGATTATCGCTTGGCGGTTCAGTCACTCTCTGTAAAGGGGGTGATGCTATGAATTGTGTTACATATTCTGATTTAATTCAGATGGGTATACTTGTAGTAGCGCTTATCTCCCTGTATCAAAATAGGGGATAAATAAAAAACGACCGCCTAACAAGAGTTAGACGGTCTTTCTTGAGATATTAGGACTGACCGCCCGACCAAAAGCGGTAATCCTTTTATTGTAGCTATTATCGCCCTGTGTAAAAACAGGAGATAAATAAAAAATGTTGCCTAACAAGAGTTAGACGGTCTTACTTGATTAATCAGGACTGACCGCCCGACCAAAAGCGATAATCCTTTTCTTATCTTCATGATAGCAAAAGAAAGTGATTCTGTCAATAAAAGCGTTTTGCTTAAACGCGTTTGATATGCTATAATAAGTACCTGTTAAAAGGAGATGATTCTGTGTCAGATAGAAAAAGACCAACTAACATCGGCGGTCAGGCGGTCATTGAGGGCGTTATGATGCGCGGAAAAAAGATATATGCAATGGCAGTGAGAAATCCCGAAGGGGAAATTGTTGTGGAAAAGAAGCCTGTCGGCGGCCTAGGGAAAAAAGGGCTGTTCAGATACCCTATTTTCCGCGGCATGGCGGCGTTTGTGGATTCCCTTGTTACCGGTACGAAAATACTGATGCGTTCTGCGGAAATTGCAGGCGAGGGCTGGGAGGAGGAAGAGCTTTCCCCCTTTGAGCAATGGCTGAAGGAGAAGCTGGGGGATAAAATCAACGATATTCTGATTTATTTCAGCGTATTCATTTCCCTGCTTCTGGGCATGGGGCTGTTTTTTGTGCTGCCTGTTGCCATCGGGAATTTATTCAAAACCCTTGTGCCGACATGGGCACTGGGCATTATCGAAGGCTTGATTCGTATTGCGATTTTCCTTGGCTATCTCTGGCTGATTTCTCGTATGAAGGAGATTAAGCGCGTATTCCAATACCATGGCGCAGAGCATAAGACGATTGCATGTTTTGAAAGCGGCAAGGAGCTGACGGTGGAAAACGTACGCCCCTGCACAAGGCTGCATAAGCGCTGCGGCACAAGCTTTCTGCTGTTCGTGATGCTGATTTCCATGATTGTGTTTTTCTTCGTTCGGACGGATGTATTCTGGCTGCGGCTGATTACAAGAATCTGCCTTGTGCCGTTTATTGCGGGGATTTCCTATGAGGTTATCCGCTGGGCGGGCAATTCAGAAAGCAGCTTCGTGAAAATCGTCAGTGCGCCGGGACTTTGTCTGCAAAAGCTGACAACGGCAGAGCCGGATGCAAGTCAGATAGAATGTGCCATTGCGGCAATGAAAGGGGTTCTGGAAGATGAGCCTGAGGAATAAAACCATTGCAGAGGCATTGCGCGAGGGGAAGCAGCGTTTGCGGTCGGCAGGAAAGGATGCCTACGCCGTTGAAGCAGAGCTGCTGCTCGAAAAAGCTGTCGGTCTGAATCGAACGGCTTTATTTTTGCGTGGAGAGGAGCCGCTTTCTGCGGAGGCTGCGATGCAGTATGAAGGCTTTCTTGCGGAACGGGAGAGCGGTCGCCCGACGCAGTATATCCTCGGCACATGGGAGTTCATGGGACTTCCCTTTTCTGTGGGCGAGGGCGTGCTGATTCCCAGAGGGGATACGGAAATTCTTGTGGAAACCATTCTGGAGAAGCAGCAGACAGAACCACTGCGGACGATTCTGGATATCGGGACGGGGAGCGGCTGTATTCCTGTCAGCCTGTCCCATTATGGGCAATTTGAATATGTTCTGGCGGTGGATATCAGCCGGAAGGCGTTAGGCTATGCAACGAAAAACGCGGCGGCAAATCATGCGGAAATTTCGTTTTACGAGAGTGATTTATTTCAAAATGTGCCTGCGCAGTGGAGAGGGCAGCTGGATGCGATTGTTTCCAATCCGCCCTATATTCCCAAGGAGGATATCGCAGGGCTGATGACGGAAGTGAAGGACTTTGAACCCATCAATGCACTGGATGGCGGTGCGGACGGTCTGGATTTTTACCGTGCGATTGTGGCAGAGGGCAGAGCATGGCTGAAGGAGGGCGGATGGCTCTTTTTTGAGATTGGCTATGACCAAGGCGAAGCCCTGCGCACGCTTTTGGCAGACTTTGGCTATACGGAAATCGGCATCCGGCAGGACCTGGCAGGACTGGACAGGGTTGCCTTTGGGAGATATACAGGAAAGAAGGAGGGGGCATAAAAATGTTAGACCGTTTGGCGGAAATCGAGACGAAATATGAGGACTTGGCGGAGCAGATTAACGACCCCGACGTGATTGCCAATCAGACAGAATGGCGCAAGCGGATGAAGGAATACAGCGATATGACTCCCATTGTGGAGAAATATCGGGAGTATAAGCAGGCGAAGGAAGGGATTGCCGAAAGCCTTGCCATGCTGGAGGAAAAGCAGGAAGAGGATTTTCGGGAGCTGTTGAAGGAGGAACTGGCAGAAAACAAGGAAAAGGCGGAGCGGCTCAAGCAGGAGCTGACACTGCTTTTGATTCCGAAGGACCCCAATGATGAGAAGAATGTTATCATGGAAATCCGCGGCGGCGCAGGTGGAGATGAGGCAGCATTGTTTGCAGGGGATTTATTCCGCATGTATGCGCGCTATGCGGAGCGGAGAAAATGGAAGATAGAAATTATGAATACGAGCGAGAGCGACCTTGGCGGCTTTAAGGAAATTTCCTTTATGATAAAGGGCGAGGGAGCATATTCTCGTTTGAAATACGAAAGCGGCGTGCATCGTGTGCAGCGCGTGCCGGTGACGGAAAGCGGCGGACGCGTGCATACCTCAACGGTGACGGTGGCAGTGCTGCCGGAGGCGGAGGAGGTCGATGTGCATATTGATATGAACGATGTGCGCGTGGATGTGTTCCGTGCATCGGGCAACGGCGGTCAGTGTGTCAATACAACGGATTCTGCGGTGCGGATGACGCATATCCCGACGGGGATTGTGGTTTCCTGTCAGAATGAGAAATCGCAGCTCAAGAATAAGGAGCAGGCGTTAAAGGTGCTGTATGCTCGTGTGTATGAACGGGAGCGGCGCGCGCATGATGCGGCAATTTCCGCCGACAGACGTTCACAGGTCGGCACGGGGGACAGAAGTGAGCGAATTCGTACCTATAACTTTCCACAGGGCAGAGTGACAGACCACCGCATTGGGCTGACACTGCATAAGATTGATGCCATTATGGATGGCGATTTGAATGAAATTATGGATACCCTTGCAACGACAGACCGAATGGCGAAAATGCAGGAGACATAAGAGCAGAAAAGAGGATAGCAATGAAAGAATTGTGGGAATTATTTTCTTCTTTTGCACGCATTGGCGGCTTTACCTTTGGCGGCGGCTATGCCATGCTGCCGATGCTGCAGAAGGAGGTTGTAGAAAAGCGCCAATGGGCAACAGAGGATGAAATGCTGGATTATTTTGCAATCGGGCAATGCACCCCCGGCGTTATTTTTATCAATACGGCGACCTTTATCGGCTATAAGCAGAAGGGCATACCGGGCGCGATTGCGGCAACGGTCGGGAGTGTGTTCCCGTCGCTGTGTATTGTGATGTTCATTGCGGCAGTGCTGAAAAACTTTGCGGAGCTGGCAGTGGTGCAGCATGCCTTTGCAGGGATTCGCGTTGTGGTCAGTGTGCTGATTCTCAATGCCGTGATGGGACTGCGGAAAAAATCCATCGTGGATAAGCTTTGTGTGGTGATTGCGGCGGTTTCCTTCCTTGTATCCGTATGGGTGGATATTTCCCCTGTCTGGATTGTGCTGGCGGCGGCGATTCTCGGCATTGCTGTTTCCTGCGGAAGGGAGGCGAAGGAGAAATGATGAGCCTTCTGATTTTGATTTTTGAATTCTTCAAGATTGGGCTGTTTTCCATCGGCGGCGGTCTGGCAACGCTGCCCTTCCTCTACCGTCTGGCGGATAAATATCCATGGTTTTCCGCGAAGCAGATTCCCGATATGATTGCTGTTTCGGAATCGACCCCCGGCCCCTTGGGCATCAATATGGCAACCTATACGGGCTTTCAGCACAGCGGCGTTATCGGCAGCATTGCGGCAACCTTTGGTCTGGTGTTGCCCTCAGTTATCATTATTATTCTGATTTCCAAGGTGCTGGAAAAATTCCGCAGCAATAAATATGTGGAGTATGCGTTTTACGGACTGCGCCCTGCGGTTATGGGGCTGATTGCGGCGGCAGGCTTTGGCGTGCTGATCGGGGCGCTGTTTCATTCTGCGGCGCTATCTGATTTAACGCTTTCCAATTTTGGCAGCTATATCGGCATTGAGGAATGTATTTTGTTTGTGGTGCTGCTGTTCGCAACGGATAAATGGAAAAAGCACCCGATTTTTTATATCGTGCTGAGTGCCATTGTGGGGATTGTTTTTGCGCTCTGATGCGGCATGAAGGCTTTGTCCCTGCCATATCCTTTTTCTAAGAGGGTATGATGGGGTGATTTTATGGAAAAGGTCTGGGTGCTCCTTCTGGTGGGGTATCTGATGGTGATAAGGACGGCAGAGAGGCGGAACGCCGCGGTTGCTGTCCTTTGCTTTTTGGAGGGGGCTTATCTGGCGATGCTCTGCTTTGCAGTTTTGCCGCCTGCCATGGGTACGGCGCGGTTCTGGGGTGCGGCAGGCTGTGCGGCGGCAGGCTGCGGGACAGGGCTTCTGGCAGAGAAATATCTTCCATGGGATGTGCTTTTGCGGCGCGCGCTGTTTCTTTTTCTGACGGCGGCGGTCTGCTTCTCATGGGAGATTCCCGTATTTCCGCTGGCGTTTCTGGGCGGCGTGGGGCTGTATCATGCCTCGGCAGGCATTTTGCCTGAGCCTGTTTCCATACGAAACGCACTTTTTAGCGCAGGTGGCTTTCTTGCGGGAGTATTTCTCTTTTCGCCGCTATTGTAGCGGAAAAAAGGAGAAATTTGCCAAGCCTTCTTTTTTTTGGTATGATGAAAAGGAAAATGTACAGAATAGCATACAAAACAAAATTTTTGTAGAAATAGAGAAAACCTTAAGGGGGTTTATTATGGAACGAATTGAAAAAAAGGAACTGAAGAAGCTCATTCGGGAAAATGTGAAAACGCTGTACCGCAAAACACTGGAAAATGCATCGCCTGAGGAGCTGTATCAGGCGGCAGTGTTTGCTGTGCGCGATGTGATTACCGATAAGTGGATGAAAACCCATGATGAATATTATGAAAGGGATGCAAAGGTGGTTTATTACCTCTCCATGGAATTTCTGATGGGGCGTTTCTTTGGCAATGCACTGATCAATCTGGAAATGTTCGATGAGGTGAAGGAGGTTTTTGCGGAGCTGGGCATTGATTACAATATGGTGGAGGAGGCGGAGCCCGACCCCGGCCTTGGCAACGGCGGCCTTGGTAGATTGGCGGCCTGCTTTCTGGAATCCCTTTCCACGCTTTCCCTGCCGGCTTACGGCTGTGGGATTCGCTATCATTACGGCATCTTTGAGCAGCGGATTGAAAACGGCTATCAGGTCGAGGTGCCGGATAACTGGCTGGAAAACGGCGACCCCTGGGGCATTAAACGGAACGAATATGCCGTTGAGGTCAAATTCGGCGGCAATGTGCGCGCAGTGGAAAAGGGCAACGGCGAATATCGCTTTGTGCAGGAAAATTATCAGTCTGTAACGGCAATCCCGTATGATTATCCGGTGATTGGGTATGGCAATAATACTGTAAATACCCTGCGTCTATGGGAGGCAAAGCCCAAAACCAGACTGGATTTGAAATCCTTCAATGAGGGCAATTATCAGAAGGCGGCGGAGGAGGAGCTGCTTGCCAATACGCTGACGGATGTGCTGTATCCTGCGGATGAGCATATACAGGGGAAGGAGCTGCGTCTGCGTCAGCAGTATTTCTTCATTTCCGCAACGGTGCAGCGTGTGATTGCGCGCTTTAAGAAAAAGCATACTGATTTCAACGAACTGCCCGATAAGGTGGCATTTCAGCTGAATGATACCCACCCCAGCATGGCGGTGGCGGAGCTGATGCGTGTGCTGGTGGATGAAAATGATTTGCCTTGGGATCAGGCATGGGATATTACAAGAAGGGTCTGTGCATATACCAACCACACGATTATGTCCGAAGCGTTGGAAAAATGGCCGATGGAATTATTCAGCCGCCTGCTCCCTCGTATTTATCAGATTGTGGAGGAAATCAACCGCCGTTTCGTTCTGGAGCTGACGGAAAAATATGGGAACAATCCCGATAAAATCAGAAAAATGGCAATCATTGCAGATGGGCAGATTCGCATGGCATTTCTGGCAATCGTCGGGAGTCATTCTGTCAACGGGGTAGCGGCACTGCATACGGAAATTCTGAAAAAGCAGGAGCTGCATGATTTTTATGAGCTGTATCCCGAAAAATTCAATAACAAAACAAACGGCATTACCCAGAGAAGATGGCTGCTCCATGCCAATCCGAAGCTGGCAGAGCTGATTACCGAAACCATCGGCAAGGGCTGGATTACCAATCTGGATGAGCTGAAAAAGCTGGTGCCTTATGCAGAGGATGCCGCCTTCCGCAGCCGATTTACGGCAATCAAGAAGGAAAACAAAATTGCATTGGCGCAATATATCAAGGAAACAAAGGGGATTGATATCAATCCTGATTCCATTTTTGATATTCAGGTGAAGCGTCTGCATGAATATAAAAGACAGCTGCTGAATATCCTGCATGTCATTGGGCTGTATAACCACCTGAAGATGAACCCCGGACTGGATATGATACCCAGAACCTTTATTTTCGGGGCAAAGGCGGCGGCAGGCTACCACAGAGCGAAGCTCATCATTAAGCTGATTAACGCTGTTGCGGATGTGGTGAATAACGACCCGACCATTCATGGTAAGATTAAGGTGGTATTTATGGAAAACTACCGTGTTTCTCTGGCAGAAAAGATGATTCCGGCAGCAGATGTCAGCGAGCAGATTTCGACTGCGGGCAAGGAGGCCTCCGGTACAGGCAATATGAAGTTTATGCTGAACGGTGCGCTGACAATCGGCACGATGGATGGTGCAAATGTGGAAATCTGCGAAGAGGTCGGCAGAGACAATATCTTTATCTTCGGCATGAGCGCGGCAGAGGTGCAGCAGAAGACACAGGAGGGATATGATCCATGGATGGTCTATAACATGAATCAGGAGGTGCGGATGGCACTGACAAGCCTGATTGACGGCACATTTGACCCGGATACCAATCTGTTCCGCGAGTTGTACGATGCACTGCTGAACGGCTGCGGTGGCAGAGCAGATGAATACTTCGTTCTGGAGGATTACGCCGATTATGCACGCGCACAGTGGGACATCGACAGAGCCTACCGCGATGAGGAAAAATGGGTGCGGATGGCAATTCTTAATACGGCAGAGAGCGGTAAATTTTCTTCTGACCGTACCATTCGCCAGTATGCCGATGAAATCTGGCAGCTGCCTTCGGTAGAGATTGTTTAAAATGAAGCTGCTTTTGACGAAAGGAAACAGGGGGAAAGGAATTGACATTTTCCACGATTCCATGTAGAATAGAAAAACGGGCTGAAACACAGCCCTTACGCACCCGTAGCTCAGGGGATAGAGCGTTCGGCTCCGGACCGAAAGGCCGCAGGTTCGAATCCTGTCGGGTGCAGCGAAGAAGCCTTGATTTTTCAGGGCTTCTTTTTTTATGTGATTCGCTTTAACGCCATGCCTGCCTGAAGCAGCTGAGGACTGAACAGACAGAGCGGCGGGAAGCGGTTCTTCGGCAGGAAGAAATAAGGAATGAGGCATAAAAATAACCCCCTTTGCCGAACGGATTTCGTTCAGCAAAGGGGGTTTTGTTTTTATCTGATTAAGTCAAGTGCCTTCGCACATTCCTCCAGTGCATCCACAACCTTGTCCAAATCCTCTTTGGTGTGGTCTGCGGAAAGGATGGTACGCAGGCGTGCGGTTCCTCTGGGTACCATGGGGAATTGCAGGGCCTGTGCATAAACGCCTCGTTCATACATCATTTCACTGAGCTTCTGCGCCTTTTCGGCATCGCCGACGATAATCGGGATAACAGGTGTGACGGATGTGCCGATATTCAAGCCGAGCTTGCTCAGGCGGTCGGCAAAGTAATTGCGGTTTTCCCACAGCTTATCTACCAGTGCCGTATTTTCCATGACCAGATCTACAGCCTTTGCTGCCGCCGCTGTCAGGCAGGGAGCCATGGGGGAAGCGGTGAAGATAAAGCTTCTTGCCTTGGGACGCAGTGCCTCGATGAACTCCTTCGGGCCTGCCACAAAGCCGCCTGCGGAGCCGAATGCCTTGGAGAGAGAGCCTGTTTCAATGATGATGCGGTCGCGCAGACCGAAATGGTCTACCGTACCTCTGCCGGCAGGGCCCATTACGCCATCCCCATGGGCATCATCTACCACCAGGAGAGCATTGTATTGATCTGCCAGATCTGCCATTTCCGGCAGGGGGGCAAGGTCGCCGTCCATGCTGAATACGCCGTCTGTGATGATGAGCCGTTTGCCTTCGACAGGCTCCTGCAGCAGCTCTTCCAGATGTGCCATATCCATGTGGCGGAACACCTTGATTTTTGCGCCGGATAAGCGACAGCCATCAATGATGGAGCCATGGTTCAGTTCATCGCTGTAGATAAAATCACCCTTGCCGACCAGCTGTGGAATCAGACCGGAGTTTGCGGTTACGCCGCAGTTGAATACCAGTGTTGCCTCTACGCCCTTGAATTTTGCCAGCTTTTCCTCCAGTTCATCATGCACGGGATAATTGCCGCAGATGTTTCTGCTTGCGGTTGTGGCAACGCCGTATTTTTCCAAAGCCTCCTTTGCGGCAGCAACAACGGCAGGATGGTTGGCTAGGCCAAGGTAGTTATTGGAGGCCATATTGATAACCTCGCGTCCATCCAGGATAATGCGTCCGCCCTGTGGGCTGTATAATGTTCTGTACATAAAAATACCCTCTTTTCTATCAATGCTGTATAGTGATTGCTTTTATCATACTACACAGAGACAGAAAGGGGAAGATTTATAAAATACAGTTCATTCTGCATAAAATGAAAAAATGTTCAGTGGGTTTTCGCGGAGCATTTCTGCGTAAAAGGGGAACGGCACCTTCTTGGGGGAGAAGGTGCCGCGTAAGGGTTGCCATTGCCACGCAAAAAAACGATAAAGGGGGTGCTTTTTTACGCTTGGGAAGCAATGACAAGAAGAGATGAAAAGTTTGATTCAAAATAGCTTGAAGTTAGGAGAAAAACCTCAAACTACAGAAGCAAGCATACTTAAAATACAAGAACGGAAAAAGGATTTGCCGCTCTCGTTTTTTCTTATATACATCATACATGATTTTCAACCAAATATCAATAAAAAAATGCAATCAAACCCATAGAATTTTTTAAAGGCTGTATGCAAAACACAAAGAACAACAGAAAAATATTGTAAATTGTACTTATTTTTGTTAATATAGAAGGAAGAAGAAGGGGGGAACCCGTATGAAAACACAGGAATCTATGGAAAATTATCTGGAGACGATTTATGTTTTAAATCAGAAAACAGGCTTTGTGCGCTCGGTGGATGTTGCGCTGGAAATGGGCTTCAGCAAGCCCAGCATTTCCAATGCCATGAAAAAGCTGAAGGCAGAGGGCTATGTGCAGATAGAGGATAAGGGTCGTATCGTGCTGACAGAGAAGGGCAAGGCACTGGCAGAGGGTACCTATGAAAAGCATTGTGTGATTTCCCATCTGCTGATGGATATTGGGGTAAGCGAAAAAACTGCATTGCAGGATGCTTGCCGGATGGAGCATATCCTGAGCGAGGAAACCTTTGACTGCATGAAGGCGCACCATAGAAAATGGCATGAGCTGAATCCGGATATGAAGGAATGATTTCTGCGATCAGGCATAATAAAAAGGATAAATCTTCGGAATGAAGATTTATCCTTTTTTGTTTGTCTTAACCCAGTAATTTTACAAGAACTGCCTTCTGTGCATGGAGTCTGTTTTCCGCTTCGTCGAAAATTTCGTTTGCATGCGCCTCGAAAACATCTGTTGTGATTTCCTGTTCGCGATAAGCAGGCAGACAGTGCAGCACCATAGCATCTGCCTTTGCAACACCCATCAGCTCTTTATTTACCTGATAGCCTGCAAATGCCTTTTCTCTGATTTTCTTTTCCTCCTCCTGTCCCATAGAGGTCCAGCAGTCTGTGATGACAACATCGGCATCCTTTGCGGCTGTCATGGGGTCATCTGTGATAGAGAACTTATCGGGATACTGCGCTGCAAAATCCATTACCATAGGGTCGGGACGATAGCCCTCGGGGCAGGCAATCTGCACGTTCATGCCTGTTTTCAGACCGCCGACGATGAGGGAGTTTGCCATGTTGTTGCCGTCGCCGATATAGCACATGGTCAGTCCTTCCAGCTTACCCTTGTGTTCGCGGATGGTCAGCAGGTCTGCCATAACCTGACAGGGGTGACACAGGTCTGTCAGCCCATTGATGATGGGAATGGAGCCGTATTCGGCAAGCATTTCCACTTCCTTCTGCTCAAAGGTACGAATCATAATGCCATCCAGCATACGGCTCATGACGCGTGCAGTATCCTGTGTGGGCTCGCCTCTGCCGATCTGGGAATCCCTTGCACTGATAAACAGCGCATGGCCGCCCAGCTGATACATCCCTGTTTCAAAGGAAATACGGGTACGGGTGGAGGATTTTTCAAAAATCATACCCAGTGTTTTGCCCTTCAGGAAATGATGCTCCTTACCTTCCTTGACATACTGCTTCATGGTTGCCGCCAGATCAAGCAGTTCATAAATTTCCTCTGTTGTGCAGTCCAACAGCTTCAAAAAATGTTTCATAGTTGTTCCTCTCTTTCCGAGGGACGCTGTCCCTTCCCAACCCCTGTCGGGTTTTTATGCCAGTGATAGGTATCATTATACCCTATTTACGTTTGAAATCAAAGTGCCGCAAGCGTGTTTTTCAAAATGGAAAGCCCTTTTTCCAGCTCTGTCTGCGCAATATTCAGAGGGGGGAGCAGACGCATTTTGTGCTTTGCGGTCAGCACCAGAAGTCCGTTTTCCATCAGTGCCGTCACCACAGGCTTTACGTCAATATCCAGTTCAATGCCGAGCATCATGCCCATGCCAGCAACGCTTGTTACATGGGGCATTTTTTCGATTTCCTCGCGCATGTGTCTGCCCTTTGCGGTTACGTTCTGCAGGAAGGTATCATCCATGCGGTTCAGCACCTCAACCGCACCGGCGCAGACAACGGGGTTGCCGCCGAAGGTGGAGCCGTGGTCACCGGGAATCAGGGTATCCTGTGTTTTTTCACCGAACAGCACCGCACCGATCGGCAGACCGCCGCCCAGACCCTTTGCGGAGGATACTAAATCGGGCTGAATCCCGAACTGCTGATAGCTGTAGAAGGTGCCTGTTCTGCCGACACCTGTCTGTACCTCGTCTACGATAAAGAGAATATCCTTTTTCTGACAGGCCGCATAAACTGCCTGCACATATTCCTTCTCCAAAGGCATAACGCCGCCTTCACCCTGCACCAGTTCCATCATAACGGCGCAGACATCGTCTGTCAGTTTGGAAAGCATATCTTCTGTGTCATTTGCCTTTGCGAACACAAAGCCGTCCACAAAGGGGAAGAAGAAGTTGTGATATACGTTCTGCCCTGTTGCGGAAAGTGCCGCCATGGTTCTGCCATGGAAGGAGTTTTCCAGAGCGACGATTTTACTTCTGCCTTCACCGTATTTCTGGAAGGAGTATTTTCTTGCCGCCTTAATCACGCCTTCGTTTGCCTCTGCGCCGCTGTTGCCGAAGAATACCTTTTTCATGCCGCTTTTTTCGCAGATTAGCTTTGCTGCCAGAACGCAGGGCTCTGTATAATACAGGTTGGAGATATGCTGTAATTTATTCAGCTGTGCCGTGACTGCCGCAACCCAGCCATCATCCGCGAAGCCGAGGGAATTTACCCCGATGCCGCTGGTGAAGTCAATATAGGATTTGCCGGCAGGGTCATAACAGATTGCACCCTTGCCGTGGTCGATTGCCAGATTGTATCGCCCATAGGTGTGCATGACATAAGCGTCATCCAGTTTTTTAATATCTTCAAAGCTCATTGAAATTCCTTCTTTCCGTGCTTTTTCCATGCTTTTTTATTTTGTAAACATTGTGCCGATCCCTTCATCGGAGAATATTTCGATGAGGATGGAATGTTCGATTCTGCCGTCAATCATAACGGCCTTCTTTACGCCTGCCTTGATTGCGGCCTCCAGACCCTTGATTTTGGGAATCATGCCGCCGCTGATAATCCCTCTTTCCATCAGAGCGGGAATATCGTCCATGGTGACAGTGGAAATCAGAGAATCGGGATCATCCACATCCTGCAAAAGCCCACGGATATCGGTCAGCGTGATGATGTTTTCTGCCTGCAGAGCGGTTGCGATTTCCGCGGCGGCAGTGTCGGCATTGATGTTGTATACATTGCCGTCTAAATCCGTGCCGACGGTCGCGATAACGGGGATATAGCCGTTCGCAATGGCATTTTCAATGGGTTCTGTGTTGATGTGGGTGATATCGCCGACATAGCCGTAATCGCCCTCCAGCTTTTTCGCCTGAATCATGCCTGCATCAATGCCGCACATGCCGATTGCCGTGCCGCCCAGCTGTTCAATCAGGGAAACCAGATCCTTGTTGGTTTTGCCGGAAAGCACCATTTGCACGATTTCAATGGTTTCCTCATCCGTATACCGCAGACCATTCACAAATCTGGAGGGGATATCCAGACGCTCCAGCATGCTGCTGATTTCGGGGCCGCCGCCATGCACCAGAACGATGTTGATGCCGACCAGCTTCAGCAGGATAATGTCGCTCATGACAGCTTTTTTCAGCAGGGGGTGAATCATGGCGTTGCCGCCGTATTTTACAACAACTGTTTTTCCGTTGTATTTTTGGATATAAGGCAGGGCGGCTGTTAGCACCTTCGCCTTTACGCTGTTTATATTCATATCTTCCATTACCTTTCTCCTTTGCTTTTCTTGAGGGCTTCATTCAAGCAGGGTGTGGGATGGAATCCCACGGTTTTATGGTATCAAGTGCGATAATCCCCGTTGATCTTCACATAATCGTATGTCAGGTCGCAGCCCCAAGCGGTTGCGCTTGCATCGCCCTGCTTCATTGCAATCTCAATATGTATCGCATCCTCCAGAAGGATTTCCTTCGCCTTATCCTCATCAAAGGCAACGCCTGCACCGTTTTCGCAGACCAGAATACTGCCCTTGGGCGAGGAAATATCCACCTGAATGGTATCTACGGCAAAGTCACCCTCTGTATACCCAATCGCACAGAGAATACGCCCCCAGTTGGCATCCGCGCCGAACATTGCCGCCTTTGTCAGGCTGGAGGTAATCACGGATTTCGCAATCGCCTTTGCCAGAGGAATGGTCGGTGCGCCTGTAACGGTACATTCCACTAATTTTGTTGCACCCTCGCCGTCACCGGCAATCTTCTTCGCCATAGAGGTGCAGATTTCCTTGACAACTGCAACGAATAAATCAAAATCTGCGCCTTCCTTGTCGATAACGGGGTTTTCTGCCATGCCGTTTGCCATGATGGAAACCATATCATTTGTGGAGGTATCGCCGTCTACGCTGACCATGTTGAAGGTATCATCGACTGCCAATTTCAGTGCCTTTTGCAGCATTGGTGTTGTGATTGCCGCATCTGTGGTCAGGAAGCCAAGCATGGTCGCCATGTTGGGGTGAATCATGCCGCTGCCCTTTGCCATTGCGCCGATTTTGACTGTTTTTCCGCCAATCTCGATTTCATAAGCCTCTTCCTTGGGCTTGGTGTCTGTGGTCATGATGGCCTGCACGGCATCCAGATTGCCTTCTCTGGAAATGATGGGAGCCAGTGCCGTAATGCCCTTTTCGATGGGCTCGATGGGAAGCACCTGCCCGATGACACCGGTAGAGGCTACAATGATATCCTCCGGCTTCAGATGCAGTGCTTCTGCTGCCAGAACACACATTTTCTCCGCCTTTTCCACGCCGTCTGCATTGCAGGTGTTCGCATTGCCGCTGTTGCAGACAACTGCCTGCGCCATGCCATCCGCAATGTTTCGTCTGGTTACGGTGATGGGTGCGCCGAAAACCTTATTCTGTGTATAAACCGCTGCTGCTGTGCAGGGCTTTTCGCTGTAAATGATAGCAATATCCTTTTTTGCGGTATTGTTTGTTTTTACGCCACAATGCACCCCGCCGGCAAGAAAGCCCTTGGGTGCGGTGACACCGCTGTTTATCTTTTGCATAGTATTTCCTCCTTATAGTAAACCGGTCGTTTCATCCAGACCTAATACAAGATTCATGTTTTCTACCGCTGCGCCGGATGCACCCTTGCCCAGATTGTCGAATACGCTGATGAGCGTCATTCTCTCATCATTCCCTTCAACATAGAGCTTGAGCTCATTCGTATCACTCAGGGGATTGGATGCCAAGAAGTTCGTTTCCTCTGTGCCGACACTGATGAGCTTTGCATCCTTATAATATTCTGTCAGTAGTGCCAGCAGCTCGTCCTTTGTCACCTTCTTTTTGAATAAAGAGGCAATCAGAGGGATGCAGGTTGCCATGCCGCTGTAATAATCCACAACGATGGGGCAGAACACAGGCGGTGTATCAATCCCTGTCACATACTGCATTTCGGGCAGGTGCTTATGCTGCTGTCCCAAGCCGTACTGTCTGGGGCTGTCGAACAGGGGAGAGCGGTTCTCCGCTTCATATTCGGCAATCATTGCCTTGCCACCGCCGCTGTAGCCTGTCAGACTGTGCGCTGTCAAGGGATAATCCGTCCCGATGATGCCAAGCCGAATGAGGGGATAAACCGCCGCAATAAAGCCTGTGGCATGGCAGCCGGGGTTGGCAATGCGCTTTGCATGCCTGATTTTTTCCTTATGCAGAGGGGAAAGCTCAGGAAAGCCATATACCCAATCGGGATCTGTGCGGTGGGCTGTGCTTGCGTCAATAATGCAGGTGTTCGGGTTTTCCACCAGCTTAACCGCCTCTCTTGCCGCATCATCCGGCAGACAGAGAAAAACAACCTCTGCCTCGTTCATCAGTCTTTTTCGCTCTGCCTCATCCTTTCGCAGCTCCTCGCTGATTAAGAGGATTTCCACATCTTTGTGATTTTGCAGCTTCTGACGCAGCTGCAGACCTGTTGTGCCTGCCTGCCCGTCGATGTATACCTTATGCTTCATCAGGCTGTTCCTTCCTTTCTTTTTCTTCCGAAATAAATGATTACCCCATGGTAATGATGATTTATTCTTATTATATACTCCTTATGGGTGAAGTCAATAAATATATGTATAATTATTCAATTTTAGCGAATTGCAGAGCGAGAACGGAGAGAAATAAAAATACGAGAGATAAAATAGACAAAAATCAGAGAGAAAATCTGCGAAAACTATATAGAATTTGCTGCTGTTCTGCAAAAAAATGCTTTGATAATTCCGATAGAAGCTGTGTATATGTGTATTGTATACATAGTTTATGCAATATTCGCGCGAATATGTGAATAAAAAACAGAGGTGGCGTGTATTGTCGATGCAAAAGAAGGAATGTATCCGCAGAAAAACCGTTTGCCCTTGTTTTCGCGCAAAAGTCAACAAAAAACCGTAAAACCTGTTCTTTTTTACAGAAAGGCTTGACTTTAGTGCTTCGGTATGTTATGAATGAAGAATAGTCCGACGGAAACGTCAGACAACAAATAAGGAAGATAGAGGTGCAATGACGATGAGTATCCTCTCCCAATAGAGCCGTGGGCGGCAGGAGGGGGAAAGGCGGCGTTGCCGAAGTGGCTTTTTCTGCCCAAGGGAAGAAGCTGCTGGGACATTGCAAAAAATGTAATGTACTGTCACGGATGTGGAGCGCTATCGGAATTTCAGCATATTTTTATGTTTCTGATGCCGTGCGCTTTGCGCAGGGCTTTTTTGTTTCCGAAATTTGGGGACAACCGATATCATCTTATTTATTCCTTTATTACTGTTTTTATCATTTAAGATTTTCTGAAAGGAGAAGGGTTATGAAAACAAAAAGCAACATCAAAAAAACATGGCTGGGAACGCTCTTTGTGGTTGTTCTGGTAGCGGCAGCCATGTCCGTAACCGTTTTTGCGGGCGATGCAGAAGCGGCAGAGCACACAAGTAAAATGTATGCAACCGCATGGTCTCTGGTGCCTCCGCTGGTTGCAATCATTCTGGCACTGATTACAAAGGAGGTTTATTCCTCTTTGTTCATCGGTATCGTGGTCGGCGGTCTGTTCTATGCGAACTTCAGCCCCAAGCTGACCTATCTGACGATTTTCACTGATATCACAGACGGCGGTATGCTGGCAAAGCTTTCCGACAGCGACAATGTGGGGATTCTGATTTTCCTTGTTATTCTGGGTATCATGGTTGCGCTGATGAATAAGGCAGGCGGCTCTGCGGCGTATGGCCGTTGGGCAGTTAAGGCAATCAAAACAAGAAAGGGCGCACTGCTGTCCACCTTCCTGCTGGGCGTTCTGGTATTCGTGGATGACTATTTCAACTGCCTGACCGTAGGCTCTGTTATGCGTCCCGTTACGGATACGCATAAGGTTTCCAGAGCGAAGCTTGCGTATATTATCGACGCAACAGCGGCTCCTATCTGTATCATTGCTCCCATTTCCTCCTGGGCTGCGGCAGTAGCCGGCGTAGTTGAGGGCGTGAACGGCTTGGATTTGTTCATCAGAGCCATTCCCTATAACTTCTATGCACTGCTGAGTATTGTAGCAATGCTGACACTGACTATCACCAATACAGACTTCGGCCCTATGCTGGAGCATGAAAGAAATGCACAGCTGAACAATGATCTCTATACCACAGATGCAAGACCCTTTGCAAGTGCAGAGGCAGAATCCGAGGTAGTGGGCAATGGTAAGGTTATCGACCTGGTTCTGCCCGTTATCGTGCTGATTATCTGCTGTATCATCGGCATGATTTACACAGGCGGCTTCTTTGACGGCGAAAGCTTCATCAAAGCCTTTGCAAACTGCTCTGCACCCACAGGCCTTCTGCTTGGTTCTGCGGCGGCACTGCTGATTACCTTCTTGCTGTATATCCCTCGCCGCGTGCTGACCTTCCACCAGTTCATGGAAGCGCTTCCCGAAGGCTTTAAGGCGATGGTTCCTGCAATCATGATTCTGACATTTGCATGGACACTGTCCGGTATCACAGGGCTTTTGGGCGCGGATGTATTCGTTGCGGGTATTCTGGCAAACAGCACAGGCGTTTTGCAGGTCTTTATCCCTATTATTGTATTCTGTATCGCGGTGTTCCTTGCATTTGCAACAGGTACCTCCTGGGGTACTTTCGGTATTCTCCTGCCTATCGTTGTGCCTATTATGCAGACAGGCAGTGAAATGCTGACCATTACCGTAGCGGCTACATTGGCAGGTGCGGTTTGCGGTGACCATTGCTCTCCTATTTCCGATACCACCATCATGGCATCCACAGGTGCGCAGTGTGACCACATCAACCATGTATCCACACAGCTGCCCTATGCACTGACTGTAGCGGCTGTTTCCGCTGTGAACTACGTTCTGGCGGCACTCATCCAGAATTGGATGATCAACCTGCCTATCGCAATCGTTTCCATGGTTGTTGTAATTCTTGCTATCCGTAAATTGTACGGGGATAAGGAAGTTCCGGCAGAGAAATAAAAAGACGTTTATAAAATAGTTTATACTAAAAGCGGCGTAACCGATTTCGGTTACGCCGCTTTTTATATCCCAACAGAAAGGCAGTTGGGGAAAGGGGTTACTTATGCAATGCGCGATACAGGAATGTTACAATCTGTGCGCGTGTGCAGGGGGCATCGGGGCTGAAGGTATTTGCGCCTGTGCCGCCGGTAATGCTGTTTTCTGCCGCCCAAAGCACTGCATTATGGTAATAATCCGCTGCATTCACATCCATAAACGGATTTTCTGCCGCAACCATAGGGGACTGTTTGCTGCGCCACAGAAAGGCAACAATCTGTCCGCGGGAGCAGGGAGCATCGGGGGAGAAGGTTGTAGTGGATGTGCCGCCGGTAATGCCGTTTTCGACTGCCCACAGTACCGCATTATAATAGTAGGCATCCGTAGGTACATCTGCGAAGGGCATTTCTGTGCTGCTAGGTGCAGGACTGCCTGCCGCTCTCCACAGGAAGGTTACCGCCTGCGCGCGTGTGCAGGGAGCATCGGGAGAGAAGGTTGTGGCGGATGTGCCGCCGGTAATACCGTTTTTCACTGCCCACTGGACTGCATCATAATAGTAGCTGTTTGCGGAAACGTCCGCGAAGGGATTTGGTACTTCATCTTTGGACTTATCCATGATGAATGTGGTTTTAACGGTCACGTTGGAGGAGGGCATTGTGAAGGTATATTTGCCATCCTTTTCGGTCAGTGTCAGCTTCTGATCACTGCTGTCTGTAACGATTATGCGTCGAATAGCATAGCCCTTATCGGGAGTAGCAGTCAATGTAATGGTATCTCCCTTGTCGGCTGTCTTGTGGCTAGAGACTACCTCGCCGTTTTTGGTATTTTCAACGGTAATCATATAAGCGGATTTGGCTGTACCGCCGCCGCCACCACCGCCGCCGCCACCGCCGGAGGAGCCGCCGGAGGAGGAAGAGCCACCAATCTGAATGTCGATTCTCTTTTCAACGATTACGTTGGTATCTGTATTTACTGCCGCGCAAATCAAGGTCATTTTGCCGTCCTTGTCGCCAAAGCTCAGGATGTTTCCGTCAATAACGGCATTGGTATCGTTCTTTTCCAGTGTCCAGCGGATGGATGCAGGATAAGCCTTCAGTTCATCCGAGCTGAATTCCTTCTGGAACTGATCAAAGGTTTTTACAACGGGTTTTGTTAAGTCAAGGGTTGTATTTTTTGCCGCTGTGGAGGATACACCGCTTACGGAAATCCCTGTCATTCTTCTTGGCGCGTTGACGGTAAGTGTGATTTTATTGCTTTCCAGTGCGCCTGCTGTTGCATAAATTTCAGTGGAATCCTCTTTCAGTGCTTTCAGGGTGCCGTTTTCCAGAGAAACCACATCAGGCTTCGATGTATGCCATGTAAAGACTACGCCCTGCATTTCTCTGCCGTACTGGTCATATCCGACTGCACTGAAATGGTCTGCCAGTTTGGCATTTTCATCCAGACGCAAAATGAAGTTTTCGTTCATTGTTGCCTTGATGCTTTTCAGAACAGGCTGTTGTTCTGCCTTAAGCACAACGTTTTTGGCGGTTTTGTCGATGGAAGGAGAATATGCCTCCAGAATTACATCTGCATAGGATGCATCGGGCACCTGTCCTGCCGCAACGGTCAGCATGCCATTTTCAATCGTGGCATTTGTCTGGTTATTTTCTGCCAGTGTCCATTCGATATCCTGTGGAATGGCAATGGGATCACCGTGCTGATTGCGCGCGATCAGCGGAATCTGCGCCAGATCGTATGCTACGCCCTCTACTGCGGCAGGCGCACCGCCATTGTAATACAGCTCATTTACATAGGGCTTGGCAATTACCTTAACTGTAACGGGCTGAGAGGTTTTATAGATTGTTTTGCCGTCATCGTCTGTTCCGATTGGATAAGATAAGGTAACTGTATCCGTTCCGACTACAAGCCCGGTAATGGTGGTTCCGTCGTTTTCGTCGATTTCGGCATACCCTTTATTGGATGCCAGCTTCCAGATGCAGTTATTTTCATAAAGAAACATGTCTTCGCCGTACTGATCTCTTGCATCTACATCAAGATTGGAAAGGTCAAAGGTATTTGCCGTATCATCGTTGTAAATCAAATCGGGAATCATGCTTGTTATGGTAAGCGTATCCAGATACCGTTCGGGAAGAACCTGCAGAGCCACTCTGTTGGATTCTGTGCCGTTTACAACGGCATAAATCTGATAGGTGCCTGCTTTGGTAAAGGAAATTTCGCCTGTGCTTTCGTCAACGGTAATACCGTCATTTTCCTCTGCATACCATTTTACCTTGTCTGTTACATCAAAATCGTTGCCGTCCTCATCTTTTGCGGTAACGGTAAGCCCCGAAACATCGGTTTCGTTGGGTCCGTCATTCAGGTAGAAGGTATCAAAGGAGCCTTCCACCGTAACAGAGGACAGCTTTACAGGATTGATGGTAAGCGCGATGGATTCGCTCCTGAATTCTGCTGTTGTTTCAATTCTGTAATCGGGGGCATAAACAAGGAAAAGCTTCTTGTCATCATTCGGCTTCAGTGCCTTCAGAATCGGGTAGCCGTTTCGATTTTCCCCGATTTCGGCATATTCAGATGCGTCCTTGCCGTCCTCATCTTCGATTGCCCATGCGCCACTCAGACGGGGGTTGAACCCATACCAATCTACGTCATACTCATCCAGTGCCTTGACCTTGATGCTGTCCAGACGCATCGACTGCTGTTCATACAGAGAAATTTCTTCTGTATCCGGCACTAAGCGGTCAAGCGCGTAAATCGGGTATACCTGCTGGGGGGTGATAATCGTATTTTTGGAGGTATAGTGGAATTTACCGAAATACGGTGCTACAGGCTGACCGGAGCGGAGTGCGTCAGCGGCGGTCTTAAATTCACCCTGATAAAGTGTATTCATATCTAATTTATCGGGGTCAAAGCCGGAGACATTGCGGTTTTGGATTCTTGCATCCAAATCCTCAATGGCACTTCTTCCCTCACGCCCGAAGGTGTAAACACCGCTCTGGCGGCTGCCGCCATACCATTTGTGCCCCTGAGCGTTACCATCCAAATAGCAGCCGGTAGCATAGATAAGCATGGTTTTGTATTTGATGCGTACCGCGCCTTCGTATGGAATTGTGGTTTTCATATCCGTTACATCTACGTTAATATCAATGCCTGTATGTGCAGGCAGAGGAACGGAGATGGTATCCGTAATGGACTGGGAATAGGATTCCTCCTTACTGCTTTCGTAGGTTTTCTCCATGCCGTAGGAATAGGAAAAGCTCTGCTCTACCTTTGCAGTAGGGGAGAGAGATGCCAGAACAGGCACGCTGAATTCTACGCCGATTGTGGTTTCCTCTGTCCAGTTCTGGGAATAGGTATTGGAAACGGTAGTGGAAGTAGAGGTGCTTTTTTCGTAGGTGTAGCTTTTTTCTACTGTATTTTCAAAATCATTGCGGTTTTCTGCCGTTACCTTATAGCTGTCGGAGCTGCCGCCCAAGCTGAAGTTGTAACCCTTCTGCTCCAAATCGGCTGTGGTATCCTCCTCAGCTACGGAAGGAGTTTTAAATCTGCTCTGAATTCCTTCAATTTCAAAATCATAAAAAGCCTGAACATAGTAACCGTGACCGGTTCCGTGGTACCCATTATATTGATTTTTAGAATACCCTTCCTTTCTATAGGTAGAGGTATAATAAACAGGAAATTCGCCTTCCGGCAGCTTATTCAGAACATTAGAGCCGTTGCGAAGTCCTTCATTGTCGATTGCTTGAGTGACAGCATCGCGCAGACCCTTAGCGGTATATTTCAGATTGTCTGCGTTATAGCTTTCTTTTGTAAAATCCGCATAATCAAAATATTTTCTGCCTATATCGTCATCTGCATAGAATTGGGCAGGCAAAACATTATTTGCGATGGTAGCCCAGTTGCTGGCAAAATTCTCGTTTTGAATCATTGCCTGCAAAATCTGCTCCTGTGTTTCCGGCAGACTATAATCATCTGTTTTAAAAATATTCCAGTCATTTTCAGCAGTGACCTCCGCCCATGCTGTCGTCGGCAGCAGCCCTACCACCATAACCAGCGCAAGCAGGCTGCTGTATATTCGTTTTATCATAGTATTCCTCCTTTTTAGCTGAATCAATCACAGTTCTTCCCCTCGGATATCCTCCCTTCTTCAAAAAAAGTAAATAAAAAATCCACCGTACTGTTATTGTACGATGGATAAAAGGCAAAAGGCTATTAACCAAAAGTTAGGTTTTTTCTTCCAGTAATTGAAAGAGCTGTTTTCTCTTGCTATGGGTATCCCCTTCAATTTGTAGCTTGGAATAAATCTGATTGATATATTGCTTGACGCTCCCCTCGGAAAGGAACAGCTTTTCCGCAATTTCCCGATTCCGCAGACGGCTTGCCATCAGCTTCACGATTTCATATTCCCGTTCCGTCAGCGCGACAAGGGATGCAGGACGATGCGTGGAAAGCTGCTTCTGCCACTGTTCGGATGCCTTTCCAAGCCGTTGGATGCGTGCAAGAAGGGGCGTTTGCGGCAGCTTTTCAAGCGTTTTTTTGATATAGCGGTAATTTTCCACGAAGGGCAGAAGAAACTCATCGGGCTCTGCCTCCTGCAATGCCTGCAAAAGAAGCGCCTGCGCCTCCTCTGTTTTTCCGAGCATGGCATACGCCGCCGCGGTCTGTATCCGCAGATGCAGCGCCACCAAGGCATACTGCAGCTCTGCACAGACGGCAAGCAATCCCTCGCTCCGCCCGATGACCTTTGCATAAGCACCCTGCGCCAGATAAACCTGATTTTCAACCATTTCTATCATGGGCTTGCCGGGAGCAAGAATATTGACGGAGAAAAGCGTGTGCGTGCGGAAAATTTCGGGGATTTCCTCTGTTTCCCCCAGCAGGGCATAGTAATAGGCGGCAGTCGCATTGAAAATATTCAGCCATGCGGTATTATGCTGCTTCAGAAGATACGCACGCCGTGCCGCGAAGGAAGCTCGTTCCTCTGTTTCGATGCAGAGGGAAAGCCGTCTTGCCAGAAAATCGCAGCAGAGGGCAATGTTTTCCTGTCCATTTCCTTCAATTTGGGCATACGCCTGCTCCAAAGCAATCTGCGCGTCTGTAAATTTTCCCTGTAGAAAATAGGCTTCGGCGGACATGATTTTTTCTGCCCCCTGTCCATGCCCATTCGTGATTTTGTAATAATGGGGCATACATTCCTCCATTTCGGCAAGCTCCTTTTTGAGTGCGCCGGGCTCTCTGTGATACATCATCAGAACCGAGGGCGAGCCAAATGACCAGCCGCCGACGTTCTGTATGCTGACGGCAGGACGGGACATCTGCTTGCTTGCGCTGCGGTGGAGCCTGCTCATGGCACTGATGTCATTATACATCAGGAAGCTGAGAATCAGGTCACATTCTCCCAGAAGGTTTCCCTTTTCCTGCTCCGGCAGCTCCGGATGCTCTGCGATAGCGGTCAGCAGAAGCTCCTTCATCCGCATCATTTCGGGAATCAGCCGCCAGTTGAACATACTGCGCATCAGCACGAGAATTGCGAGCGGATGCTCCTTCAGAATCGAAACGGGACACTCCTCGATTGCCTTCAGCACTGCTTTGGGCGACAGAGAGGAAAGCAGGATGCCTGCATCCTGCTCCACAATGCGAAGCAGAGCATCATAATTTCTGCCTTGCCGATACGCCGCCATGGCATGCAGATATTGGCGGTGCTCCTCATACCAGATACCAAAACGGCTGCGGTACGCCGCTTGCTTTTCGGGCGGCAGCGTGTGAAAGGTGCGCTTCGCACATTCCTTCATCATGTGGTGAAAACGATAGACCTTCCCATCGGGCAGACGCTTCACAAAGGCATTTTGCTCCGTCAGTGTGGTCAGCAGCTTTTCTGTATGGGGAGTTTCTGTAATAAAGTGCGCCATTTCCAGCGTAAATTCATCCGCAAGCCCCATAACCGCGAGGAATTCTCTTGCATCCGCAGGCAGGGGCGCAATCATTGCGGCGGTAAACATGGTGTAGATATCGGATTTACGATTGGGCAGAGTGCCGCGTTCCGCAAGCGTACGCAGATGCAGATAAATTGCGGAAAACCAACCCTCACTCATATAAAGCAGGGAGGAAATTTCTGCATCCGAAAGGGCAGTGCCACAGCGGTGTGCATAAACGGCAAGCTCTGCATGGTTCAGACGCAGCTCTGCCGTGCCAAGCTGACAGAGCCTGCCGCCCAGACGTACCTGTGCCGCAAAGGGCAGGAAACGGTCGCGGCTTGCTACAATGACATGCACATTTTCGGGCAGACGGTTCGCCAGCGTGCAGAGAAAGGCAGCGGTGTGTACATCTGTCAGCAGATGAAAATCGTCAATGAAAAGATAGCATGGCTTCTCTCCTGCAAGCGCATGGCAAAGGTCATCTGAAAGCAGACTGCCGCCGGCAGCATCCGTTGGGCAGGGGTAATCCAGCAAAATGGAAAGCCCTGCACGCAAAAAGGCATCCTGTACGCTTTTCCAGAAAATTGCGAGATTGTCGGAATAGACGCTGATACGGATGATGCGCGCGTTTTCCTCTTTCCTGCGCTCCGCAAGATACCAGTTGACAGCGGTTGTTTTGCCATAGCCCATTGGTGCAACCACAGCTGTCAGCGCACAGCGCGAAATTGGGCGCAGTGCCTCCTGTAATCGTTCAGATATGTATATGGTGTTAAAATCCTGCTTTCGTTTCGGCATGCGATACACCTCGTTCGTTCAAAGGGATTTGATATTTTTTTATTTTAGCATAGCTTTTTGCCTTTTGGAATACTTTTTGGGCAGAGGAGGCTATGATAAAATGCAATAAAATCGCCCTTTGCAGTCAGGAGGGGAGCAAAGCTGCAAGCCCCAGCAGAACTATCGCAAACAGAAGATTCGCAAGGGTAAACCGGAGCAGATATTTCCCCTTTCCGACATTCGGTATCTGTGCGAAATATTTATAGGAAATCAGACTTGCCATAGAAGCGATTAGCGTCCCCAGACCACCGATATTCACCCCTGCAAGCAAAAGGTCATATCGGTCGGTAAATTCTGAAAGCAGAACCGCCGCAGGCACATTGCTGATGAGCTGACAGCTCAGAAAAGAAACAAGCACCTCTCTGCCATAGAGCAGTGCCTGGAGGGCTTCCCGTATGGCGGAAATCCGTCCCAGATTCCCAATCAGGATAAAGAAAAATACAAACGTGAGCAGCAGGCAGTAATCCACCTCTTTCAGAATCCCTTTTTGAAACAGCAGAAACCACACCAGTGCCAACGCCAACAGCGGCAGAACGGGCAGGATGCGGAAAACTGCCAGCAGGCAAAGAAAAAACAGCACCGTCAAGCCGAAAAGCTGTTGCTTTTCGGCTCTTGTCCGTGTGGGTGGCGTTGCCTGCGGCTGTGTGGCTAAGGAGGTGTTTCCCTGCAAAAAGCAGAGCAGAAGCAGCAGAAAGAAGGACACGAGAACAAACGGCAGGGTAATTCTGAAAAACGCCCCGACCCCAATCCCCGAAATGGTATAAAGATAGAGATTCTGCGGATTGCCAACAGGGGTCAGCATACTGCCCAGATTGGCGGCAATCGTTTGCAGAACAATAACGGGAATCAGCTTTTCCTCTAAATGCACGCGCTGCAGCAGTAAAATCGTGAACGGCACAAAGGTAATCAGTGCCACATCATTGGTCACAAGCATCGCGGAAAAAAAGCACAGCATGACTAGGGTCAGCGCCAACTGCCGCATTTTTTTCGCCCTTGCCAGAAGCAGATTTGCCATGCGGTCGAAGATGCCAAGCGCACGAAAGCCTGCCAATACTGCCATCAGCGAGAAAAGCAGAATCAGCACCCTTGTATCAACATAGCCAAGATACGCTGCATCGGGCGGCACAATGTATGCAGAAAGCGCCGCCAGCAGGCAGGCGATGCAGAGTATCGTTTCTTTTTTGAAAAATGTAAGCAGTTTTTCCTTCATGGTCTCTTTTCCTTTTCTTTTTCCGTTTGTTTCCGTTTGTTTCAGCTCAGACAATTATACGGCGGCAGACGCAAAGCCGCAAGCGTTGTTTTGCTTGCGGAAAGAGGAAGAACAGGGTAAAATAAAAAAAGAGAAGAAAGGAGGTTCCTCCATGAATCTGAATGAAATTATTGCTGTCAATTTAAAACGGCTGCGCGCAGAGCGTGGCTTCAGTTTGGGAAAGCTGTCGGAGCTTTCCGGTGTCAGCAAGGTTATGCTCAGCCAGATTGAGAAGGGCGAATCCAACCCTACCATCAACACTCTCTGGAAGATCGCAGGTGGCTTACAGGTTTCCTATACAAAGCTGATTGATGAGCAGATTGATGCGCCTCTGCTGATTCGAAAAGAGGAAAGCGTTATTGCGGAGTATGACGGCTATCGTGCCTACCATTACAATACAGCCAACCCTGCGCGCGATTTTGAGTTTTTCAACGGCGAATTGGATGCACATAAGGAATACACTTCCGAAGGGCATGGCATGAATACGCATGAATATCTTCTGGTGACGCGAGGGGAAATGGTTCTGCGTTACGGCGGCGAGGAATATCTCCTCAGAGAAGGGGATTTCATCCATTTTGACTGCACCCAGCCCCATACCTACTGCAACCGCGGGGAAAGCATGACGGAATTTACCAATATCGTGTATTATATCGGCTAAGGAGGACAACTATGTTTTATATCGGCTGTCATTTATCTGCCGCCAAGGGCTATCTTGCCATGGGGAAGGAGGCAGTGAAGCTTGGGGCGAATGTGTTCCAGTTTTTCACCAGAAACCCCAGAGGCGGCTCTGTCAAGGCGCTGGATTTAGAGGATATCGAAAAATACAATGCCTTTCATGCGGAGCACCGCTTCGGCACACTGCTTGCCCATGCACCCTATACCATGAACCCCTGTGCCGCGAAGGAGGATTTGCGCACCTTCGCCAGAAATACCATGAAGGAGGACTTGGCAAGGCTGGAGCTTCTGCCCGATGTGATGTTTAATTTCCACCCCGGCAGCCATGTGAAGCAGGGGACGGAAATCGGAATTCCCCTCATTGCGGATGCGCTGAATGAAATTCTTTCTGCGGAAGGCAAAACCCTCGTCCTTTTGGAAACCATGGCAGGGAAGGGCAGTGAGGTTGGCAGAAGCTTTGAGGAGCTGCGCGCCATTTTGGACAGAGTGGAGCAGAAGGAGCGCATGGGCGTTTGTCTGGATACCTGCCATGTGTATGATGGCGGCTATGACATCATCGGGGATTTGGACGGCGTTTTGCAGGTGTTTGATGACATCATCGGCTTGGACAGGCTGAAAGCCATTCACCTGAACGACAGCAAGAATCCCATCGGCAGTCATAAGGACAGACACGAGAAAATCGGTGAGGGTACGCTTGGTCTGGCAGGCATTGCAAATATTATCAACCACCCGAAGCTGTGCCATCTGCCGTTTTATCTGGAAACACCGAACGAGGCGGCGGGCTACGCCAAAGAGATTTCTCTTTTAAAAAGCCTGCGCGAGGAAAAATAAGAAACGATTTGAGAAACGAGAAAAATTTTCAATAGCAAGCTTCAATAACAATAAGGAGGGAATGGATATGGCAACACCTCATATTTCTGCCGAAAAAGGCGATTTTGCAAAAACAGTATTGATGCCCGGCGACCCTTTACGGGCGAAATTCATTGCGGAAACATTTCTGACTGATGCCGTAGAGGTCAACCACACCCGTGGGATTCTCGGCTATACGGGTCTATATAAGGGCAAAAGGGTTTCTGTTATGGCGAGCGGCATGGGCTGCCCTTCCATCGGCATTTACAGCCATGAATTGTTCAATTTCTATGATGTGGAAAACATCATCCGCATCGGCTCCGCAGGGGCATTGTCCGAAAGGCTGAAGGTGCGCGATATCGTGGCAGGCATCGGCTCCAACACAACCTCAAGCTATGCCGAGCAGTATCACATGCCCGGCACCTTAGCTCCCACAGCGGATTATACGCTTCTTTCCACAGCTGTGGACTGCGCGAAGGCAAGGAAAATTGAAATGCACGTTGGCAATCTCCTCTGCTCTGATGCATTCTATAACGAGGGCGGCATGGCGGAAACCGTTTCCTGGGCGAAAATGGGTACGCTTGCGGTGGAAATGGAATCGACCGCACTGTATCTGGAGGCGGCAAGGGCAGGCAAACGCGCGCTGACCATTGTTACCATTTCCGACCATCTGATTACAGGCGAAGCCACCACAGCCGAGGAGAGACAGAATACCTTCACCCAGATGATGGAAATTGCCTTGGATACGGCGGCTCGGATGGAGGAAGTCTAAATGAAAAATTATGATTGATATAAGATATTTTTATAGAAAACAAGTGGGATATTATTGACAAGTGTGCGCTTTTCTTGGTAGAATGAGTGCGTCGGTGATCGAATGTACTTTCATCACACCATGACTAGAAATTTTGCCATCGATCCCGCGTTTTCGTGGGATCTTTTTACATTTATAGCGGAGAAAGCCGTTTTTTTCCTTAGGAAGACCATTCTGCTTGCAGAAAATGGGATTCGTAAGGAAGAAAAAAGATTTGCGGAGCAAATGATGAGTAAGGCGAAGCCTTACGAATATCGGCATTCAGACTTGCTATTTGCACAATGGCAAAAATCATTCGATCAAAGCAGGCAGAACGCCTGTGAGAAATAAATCGAATTTTTCAGGAGGTTTTACACTATGGCAGGAACAATTTCCAGAGGTATCAAAGCACCTATCATCCGTGAAGGGGATGACATCGTTAAAATCGTAGCAGATTCCGTTCTGGCAGCAGTGGAGCAGGATGGTTTCCAGCTGCATGAAAGAGATGTAATCTGTGTAACAGAGGCAGTTGTTGCTCGTGCAGACGGCAACTACGCATCCACAGAGGATATTGCGGCAGACGTAAAAGCAAAGCTGGGCGGTGAAACAGTCGGTGTTGTATTCCCCATCCTCAGCAGAAACCGTTTTGCAATCTGCCTGAGAGGTATCGCAAAGGGCGCAAAGAAGGTAGTGCTGATGCTGAGCTATCCTTCCGATGAAGTAGGCAACCACCTGTTTGATATGGATATTCTGGATGACAGCGGCGTAAATCCCTACACAGACGTGCTGTCTCTGGATGAATACCGTAAGGCATTCGGCTATGTGAAGCACCCCTTCACAGGCGTTGACTATGTAGAATACTACAAGGGTCTGATTGAAGAGGAAGGCGCAGAAGCTGAAATCGTATTCGCAAACCACCCCGAAGCAATCGTAAAGTATACAAAGAACGTGCTGTGCTGTGATATTCACAACAGAGAACGCTCCAAACGCCGTATTCTGGCAAAGGGCGGCGAAAAGGTTCTGACACTGGCAGAAATCCTGAACGCACCCGTAAACGGCAGCGGCTACAATGCAGAGTACGGTCTGCTTGGCTCCAATAAGGCAACAGAAACAACCATCAAGCTGTTCCCTAAGAACGCACAGGAGGTTGCAGAAAAAATCCAGAAGGAAATCATCGCACGCACCGGCGTAAAGGTAGAGGCTATGGTTTATGGCGACGGCGCATTCAAGGATCCCGTTGGTAAGATTTGGGAGCTGGCTGACCCCGTTGTCGGCGCAGGCTATACAGATGGTCTGAACGGTCTGCCCAATGAGCTGAAGCTGAAATATCTGGCAGATAACGATTTCGCTGACCTGAACGGCGATGCACTGGCAGATGCAATCAAGAATGCAATCAAGGCAAAAGAAGCAAATCTGAAGGGACAGATGGCATCCGAAGGTACCACACCTCGCCGCCTGACAGACCTGATTGGTTCCCTGTGTGACCTGACAAGTGGTTCCGGTGATAAGGGTACCCCTATCGTTCTGGTTCAGAATTACTTCAATAACTACGCAAACTAAGCAAGTCTGATAAGCGGATAAGTAAGATAAGTAAAATGAAAAGGAGTATCGGGAGATACTCCTTTTTTTCGCAGGAAGGGTTTTTATTCAGAAAGGAGAAGGCTGATGGGTTTACCTGTTGCAACATTGAAAAAGGGCGAAGGACGCATGCTTAAGGCAGGCGGTCTTTGGGTATTTGATAATGAAATTGCCGCCGTAACAGAGGATGCGGTCAATGGCGAGCTGATTATGGTAGAGGATTTTGACGGCTATCCCATGGGGACAGGCTTTTATAACAGCAATTCCAAAATTACCATTCGTATGATGAGCAGAAATAAGGATGCGGTGATTGATGAGGCATTTCTGCGCGCCAGAGTAGAGGCGGCATGGAATTACCGCAAACGGACGGTGGATATTTCCTCCTGCCGTGTTATTTTCGGGGAAGCGGATTTTCTGCCCGGTCTGGTTGTGGATAAATTCTCCGATGTGCTTGTGGTACAGTCTCTTGCGATGGGGATTGACCGCATGAAGGAAACGATTCTGCGCCTGCTCATCGAAGCTATGCTGGAGGACGGCATCCATATCCGCGGCGTGTATGAACGCAGTGATGCGAAGGTGCGCAGGCAGGAGGGCATGCAGCCTTGGAAGGGCTTCCTCAGCGAACCCTTTGATACCAAGGTGCAGATTGTGGAAAACGGCGTAAAATATATCGTTGATGTGGAGGAAGGGCAGAAAACCGGCTTTTTCCTTGACCAGAAATATAATCGACTGTCCATTCATAAAATTTGTCAGGGAATGGATGTGCTGGACTGCTTTACCCATACAGGCTCCTTTGCGCTGAATGCAGGCATTGCAGGGGCAAAAAGCGTGCTGGGGATTGATGCAAGTCAGCTTGCAGTGGATCAGGCAACGGAGAATGCCAAGCTGAATGGCTTGCAGGAGGTTGTGAAATTTCAGTGCGAGGACGTGTTTGCGCTGCTGCCCAGACTCGAAGCAGAGGGCAGAAAATTCGATGTGATTATTCTGGATCCTCCTGCCTTTACAAAGTCCAGAAGCTCTGTCAAGAATGCGGTTAAGGGCTATCGCGAAATCAACCTGCGTGCCATGAAGCTGCTGAAGGACGGCGGATTTCTGGCAACCTGCTCCTGCTCGCATTTTATGACCTATGAATTGTTCACCCAGACCATCGGGCAGGCGGCAAAGAATGTGCATAAACGCCTGCGTCAGGTGGAATATCGCCATCAGGCACCCGATCACCCGATTCTCTGGGCGGCAGAGGAATCCTATTATCTGAAATTCTATATTTTTCAGGTTATGAATCAGCCTTAATGCGGCGATAAAAAAAGAATGAAGGGCTTTTTCTTTTTGAGAGATGGAAGATTATGTGAACCTATGGCAGATATGAACAGAAGAATGTGACTGTGGAAAACGTGGATAAATTCCACGTTTTATCCACAATAAAAATCCTTGAAACGTAAGTTTTCCACAAGGTTATTCACAATATCCACAGGTTGTGCAAAAAAAATTTGTGGAAAAATGGAGAGGAATGTCGTTTTTTGTGGAAATTTGAAAAGCCTGAGAATCCGCCGTTTCTGCTTCTGCGGAAAAAGTATCCGATTCCATAAATCAGATTATGGAAACGAAAGCAGAAAAAGCCTACAACTCTTTTTTTGATGCGCCTGCGAAAAAAATCGAAAATTCAAATATTTTTTTCAAAAGAAAGAAGGATTTTACGAAATAACGGAGAATATAACAAATAAACAAGAAATCCATTTTGATTACTTTTGAATCTCATCGGCGCGGTGCCGATTGGATATATGTTTTTGATTCTCTGAGAAGATGAGAGAATCCCGAAGGGAGTTGTTAGTATGCGTTATAACATTATTGGGAAAAACATCGATGTATGGGACAAAACAAAGGAAATGGTAGAAAAGAAGATGGATCGAATTGCCAAGTTGTTCCCTGCGGACACAGAGGCAACCATCACATTAAGCTTGGAAAAACAGGTTGCTACGGTGGAAGTAACCATTCCTATGAATAAAAGGTATGCACGGGCAGAGGTGCAGGATGCGGACATGACAGCCGCTATGGATAAAACGGTGGATATTCTGGAGGGGCAGGTTGTCCGTTATAAAAAACGGATGCGCACCAAAATCAGAAACGGCGCAGATGCCTATGCGGCAGAATATGCGGCAATTCTGGTGCCTGAGGAAAGTCTGGATGACGAGCCTCTGGTAAAAATCGAGAAGGTAAAGCGTTTTGCCGTAAAGCCCATGGATGCGGAAGAGGCTGTTATGGAAATGGAACTGGTAGGGCATAGCTTCTTTGTATTCCGCGATGCGGAGACAGACGAGGTAAGCGTGGTTTATAAGAGAAAGAACGGCACCTACGGTCTGATTGAGCCCGAATATTAAAAATAAGTTGAAATTAGGATTTTGACTTGCTGAAGCAGAAAAATAAACAGACGAGTTCCTGAGCCTTAGATCGAAAGGTCTAAGGCTTTTCTTATGAAGAAAGAGGGAGAACGATGGACAGAAAACGATTTAAGAAGCAGGTAGCGTTTATTCTGGAGGCGGACAAGGAGAAGAATATTCTTAGACAGACGCACCTGAGCGGGCACGGCAGAAGGGAAAACGATGCCGAGCATGCATGGCACATGGCGATGATGATTTATCTGCTGAAGGAATACGCAAATGCGGAATTTGACCTTGCGAAAACGATGATGATGGCGCTGATTCATGATATTGTGGAGATTGATGCAGGGGACACCTATGCCTACGATACGGCAGGGTTGGCAACGCAGGCGGAACGGGAGGAAAAGGCGGCAGAGCGGATTTTCGGCTTACTGCCAGATGACCAGAGAGATGAGCTGCGCGGATTATTTGAAGAATTTGAAGCGAATGAAACACCAGAGGCAAGATTTGCGCATGTGATGGATAATTTTCAGCCGCTGCTGCTGAATAATGCCAATGACGGCGGAGATTGGCGTGCGCATAGGGTGAGCCGCAGTCAGGTCTGGGGGAGACAGGCGAAAACGGAATTGGGTTCGGCGGAAATCTGGGAATATACAAGAGAGCTGATTGAGGAAAACATTCGGAAAAAGAATATCAAAGAGGATAAATAGGTCAAAAAATGCACTACGATTTCGTAGTGCATTTTTTAGTATCAGAGATCTTTTTTCAGCCAAGGCTTTAAACGATAGAAGAAAATGGAAAGAAGGGCGGAAAGTGTCCAGCCGAAGGGCCATGCCATCCAGATGCCGGTTGCGCCGAGACCAAGCCCTTTTGCAAAGAGAAACGCCAACGCCACACGCAGGAAGAGGTCGGTGAATGTGGTTGTCATGAAATAGAGCATGGCACTGCCACCGCGCAGCACCCCATCACACATGACCTTAATCGTTACGATGAAATAGAAGGGGGTGACGATGTGCATATAGTCTACACCTGCCTGAATTGCGGCAGCACTGCTTTCATCCAGAAACAGCCCCATGGCGGTGCGGCCGAAGAAGAAATAGAACAGGAAAAACGGTACGCAGACCAGAATACCGAGGAGCGTCCCTGCCCGAAAGCCTTCGGAAATCCGTTCCTTTTTATCTGCGCCGAGGTTCTGAGCGGTGAAGGAGGAAACGCCGTTGGACAGGGTTGTCATACAGGTGACGGCAAAGGTATTCAGCTTCTGGCAGGCAGAAAAGCCAGCAACAACGGCAGAGCCATAGCTATTGACGGCAGACTGCACGAAAAGATTCCCGATGGAAACAAAGCACTGCTGCAAAATACTTGGAATGGCAACGATGGTAACCTGTACAAGCATTTCTGCGGAAAATTTTGCATACGGCTCGGTGCTTCTTAATTGCTTGATGCGATGCACCAGCGTAAGAAAGGCGAGCACGGATGCCGCGCCCTGTGCGGCGAAGGTTGCCCATGCAACACCGGCAACCCCCATTTTCAGCCAGACCACGAAGAAAATATCCAGAAGAATATTACTTATGGAGGAGCCGATGAGGAAATACAGCGGCGTACGGCTGTCCCCCAGAGAGGTGAAGATGCCGTTGCAGATATTATAAAGATACAGGAACAAAAACCCATAGATATAGATATGCAGATAGAGTTTGGCATCGGCGAAAACATCGGCAGGGGTACGGATGAGGCGAAGCATGGCACTTCCGCCGAAAATGCCGACAAGCGTCAGAACCACGCTGACCGCAAGACAGGCGCAGAAGATGGTGCAGATAGCCGTTTTGAGTGCGCTGTATTTTTTTGCCCCGAACAGGCGAGATACCACAACGGCACAGCCGATATTGCTGCCGACGGCAACTGCCATGAAAATCATAGTGATGGGGTGGGATGCACCGACTGCCGCAAGCGCGGCTTCTCCGATGAACTGCCCGGCAATGATGCTGTCTGCAATTTGATAAACCTGCTGAAAGGCAACACTCAGCAGCATGGGAATGGAAAACATCCAGAGCATTTTTCGGCTGCTGCCCCGGGTTAAATCTGTAATCAACAAAGTCATCTCCAATCTGAATTTTTGGTGGGTATCATTTTGTTATATTTTTGTCATTTTACCTTCTTTAGACAGTATACTCTTTTTTTTGAGAAAAGAAAGCAAAAAGCAAAAGAATTTTTGGGGAGAGTGTCACTCGCCAAGGGGCTAGGATTGTGGTATCATAACAGGGAAATTGAGAAGAAAAAGCAAAGGGGTTTTGTGTATGGCAAAATTATATTTCAGATACGGCGTGATGGGCAGCTCCAAATCGGCACAGGCACTCATTACGAAATTCAACTACGAGGAACAGGGGATGCGCGTCTGGCTGATGAAGCCTGCGGCAGATACGCGCTATGGCGCAGATAAGGTACATTCTCGCATTGGGCTGGAGCAGCCTGCGGATGTGATTGACGACGATATGGATTTATATGAGGTTTTCCGTGACAGAGAACGGGAATTTTATGATGTGATTATTGTGGATGAGGCGCAGTTTTTACAGCCTGCCCATGTGGAGCAGCTACGGGAGATTGTGGATTATTACAATGTACCTGTGTTCTGCTTTGGACTGCGGACAGATTTTCGGACAAGATTGTTCCCCGGCAGTGCAAGGCTGTTTGAGTTGGCAGATTCCGTGACGGAGCTGAAAACGGTCTGCACCTGTGGCGGAAAGGCTATGGTGAACGCAAGAATTGATGCGGAGGGCAGAGTTGTTACCGAAGGGGAGCAGTTCCTTCTGGGGGGCAACGAAAGCTATCGTCCGATGTGCTATAAATGCTGGAAGAAGGCGGCGCTTGAGTCGAAATCAGAGAAATAAAGCAGAAGCGGAACAAAATGCGCTGTTTTTCGTCAGAAGAATAGTGGTATTGAGAAAAAATGTGAAATTTATATAAAGATTTCTTAAAACTTTTTGAACATCCCCTGAAATGCGCAAGTTTTCCTTGTGTACGGGGGTGTTCTTCTGCTATACTATAATAATGTAAAAGTGTGCCTATCGAGCGGCTGTCTGCTTTCGGCACATGCGAGAAAAGAAAAATGAGGTGAACCAAATGGGTTTCTTGGAAAAAATATTTGGGAACTACAGTGAAAAGGAAATCAAGAAAATCAAGCCAATCGTGGCGAAGATTGAAGCACTGGGCCCCCAGTATGAAAACCTTTCGGATGAAGAACTGAGAGGAAAGACACAGGAATTTAAGGATCGTCTGGCAAAGGGCGAAACACTGGATGATATTCTGCCTGAGGCGTATGCAGTGGTAAGAGAGGCGGCTTCCCGTCCCAATGTGCTGAATATGAAGCATTTTCCCGTACAGCTGATGGGCGGCATCGTGATGCATCAGGGACGTATTGCCGAGATGAGAACAGGTGAAGGTAAAACACTGGTGGCAACACTGCCTGCATATCTGAATGCGCTGGAGGGCAAGGGCGTACATGTGGTTACGGTCAATGACTATCTGGCACAGCGTGACTCTGACTGGATGGGTGAGGTATTCCGTTTCTTAGGGCTGAGCGTGGGCTGCATCCTGAACGGGATGGACAACAACGAACGCCGCGCGGCGTATGCCTGCGATATTACCTATGGTACAAACAATGAATTCGGCTTTGACTACCTGCGTGACAACATGGTGGTACGAAAGGAAAACATGGTGCAGAGAGACCTGCATTATGCCATCATCGACGAGGTTGACTCTGTTCTGATTGACGAAGCCAGAACACCCCTGATTATTTCCGGCAGCGGCTCCAAGTCCACGGATTTGTATCGCGTGGCAGATCTGTTTGTAAAAAAACTGAAAAAGGGTCGTATTTTGAATGAGGATGAGGCAATGAATGCCCTTCTGAAGGAGGAAATTCAGGAGGAAGGCGACTTCGTTCTGGATGAAAAGGCGAAATCCGTTGTACTGACGCAGGAAGGTGTTGCAAAGGCGGAAAAATATTTCTCCGTGGACAACCTTTCCGATCCCGAAAATCTGGAGCTGCAACATTATATCAACAATGCTTTGAAGGCAAACTATAACATGCATCTGGATAAGGATTATGTGATTCATGAGGGCGAAATCGTTATCGTTGATGAATTTACGGGGCGTATGATGCCGGGCAGACGCTATTCCGACGGTCTGCATCAGGCAATCGAGGCGAAGGAAAACGTACAGGTGCGCAGAGAGAGCAAAACACTGGCAACGATTACCTTCCAGAACTACTTCAATAAATATGCTAAGAAATGCGGTATGACAGGTACGGCGAAAACAGAGGAAGAAGAATTCCGTAATATCTATGGGATGGACGTTGTGGAAATTCCCACAAACCGCCCTATACAGAGAAAGGATCTGGATGATGTTGTGTATCGTACCGAGGCGGGCAAATTCCGCGCGGTGGTAAGAGATATTATTGCGGCACACGAAAAGGGACAGCCGGTACTGGTTGGTACGGTTACAATCGAAAAATCCGAAACACTGAGCAAGCTGCTGAAGATGGAGGGCGTGAAGCATCAGGTGCTGAATGCAAAATATCATGCACAGGAAGCGGAGATCGTTGCACTGGCAGGGCAGATGGGCGCAGTTACGATTGCGACAAACATGGCCGGCCGTGGTACGGACATTAAGCTGGGCGAAGGCGTTGCAGAGCTGGGTGGCTTGAAAATCATCGGTACCGAGCGTCATGAATCCAGACGTATTGATAACCAGCTGCGTGGGCGTGCCGGTCGTCAGGGTGACCCCGGTGAATCCCGTTTCTATATCTCTCTGGAGGATGACCTGATGCGTCTGTTTGGCTCTGAAAAGACAATGAAGCTGGTAGATGCGATGGGCATGACAGAGGATGAGCCGATTGAAGCAGGGATGCTTTCCAAGGCGATTGAAAATGCACAGAAGAAGGTAGAGGGCAACAACTTTGCCATTCGTAAACACCTTCTGGAATATGACCAGGTCATGAATGAGCAGAGAGAAATCATTTATGGCGAAAGAAAACGTGTGCTTTACGGTGAAAACCTGAGAGACAGCATTGTCGGCATGATTGGCGCGGTTGTGGAACGCACGGTGGACGCACACATGAGCGATGACCAGCTGCCTGAGGAATGGGATATGGCGGCATTCAGCGAATCTCTGAGTGCAATTATTCCTGTCGGCAAGGTGAATATCAAGGATGAAGCACTGCCTCAGATGACAAAGGATAAGCTGAAGGAAACCCTGACAAAGCTGGGCAATCAGCTGTATGAAATGAAGGAAAAGGAAATCGGTCAGGGCCAGGCTGAGGGCGAAGAACGCATGCGTGAGCTGGAGCGCGTGGTGATGTTGCGCGTGATTGACCAGAAATGGATGGATCATATTGATGATATGGATCAGATGCGTCAGGGGATTGGGCTGCATGCCTATGCACAGAGAGACCCTCTGACAGAATATAAATTTGCGGCGTATGATATGTTCGAGGAAATGAGCAATCATATTCAGGAGGATACGCTGAAGATTCTTTACCGCGTGCGTATCCAGACAGAGGTAAAGCAGGAGGAACCGCCGAAGCAGATGTTCACCAATAAGGATGATTCTGCGGTAAAGCAGCCGAAGAAGCGCGCTGATGAAAAAATCGGCAGAAACGACCCCTGCCCCTGCGGTAGCGGCAAGAAATATAAGCAGTGCTGCGGCAGAAACGTGTAAAGAAAGCGTTATCAAGCGGCTGTGCAAGGCGGAAGCTTGCTTACGCAGATGCACAGATAATTTGCAGCATTTGGGACAGAAAGAGGGAAACAAATGGGAGAAAAAAAGCAATATCGGCTACAGATGGATTTCCCTTTTTATACCCAGAGAATGACGCAGGAAACATGGAAGGAGGAGGGCTTTTCCTCCTTCCCTGAGGCGGACAGCTGGACCTTTCGCAGTTGCGGGATTGCCTCCTTGCGTATGATATTGGAGGGCCTTGGCAAGCAGGTGGAGTGCCATGGCACAATGATTGCAAAGGGTGTTGCGGCAGGTGCCTATAAAGAAGGTGTCGGCTGGATTCACTGGGGGCTGGCGAAGCTTGCGGCGGATTACGGCATTTACGGCGAGGCACTGCGCGAAAAAACAGCAGAGGACTTAAAGCAGGAGCTGGATGCAGGGCATCCCTGCATGGTTTCTGTGGCACCCCTTTTTCAAGGGGGCAAGCCCAAGCCGGACGGCAGCGGTGTTTACGGGAAAAGTGGGCATTTGGTGCCGGTGCTTGGCTATGAGACCGAGGACGGCAGGCTGACAGCCTTTCTGGTGCATCATCCGTCTGCCTTTTTGGAGCAAAACAAGCCGAATTGGTGGGTGCCGATAGAAGATTTTTCGGCCTCCTTCGGCGGCAATATCATTCGATTTTCAACGGAAAATTTTTCCGAGGAAGATAAATAGGACAAACTGTCTTTGGCGGCAAGCCCAAGCCGCAGGATGTTTTGTCAACTAATAAATCAATTCTATTTTCATTATGAAGGAGATGATTTTTTATGTTCGAGTTAGAACAGATCCGTCTGGGCCTTTCTGCTTATGACGAAAAATTAAAGGAAATGGGGGCTTCACTTTGACGTCGCTGGCGCGAAGGAGAAGATAAACGAATTAGAAGAGCTTTCCGCAGACCCCGATTTTTGGAATGATCTGGAAAAGAGCCAGAAAACATTGCAGAAGCTGAAAGCACTGAAAAATAAGGTCGGCAAATATGAAGGCCTTGTAACAACCTACGAGGACATTCTGACACTCATCGAAATGGGCATCGAGGAGCAGGATGACAGCGTATATGAAGAAGTAAAGGAAATGAACGATTCCTTCCTTGCGGAATACGAGGCACTGCGCATTGCAACGATGCTCGATGGCGAATATGACCGCAACAATGCCATCGTTACCCTGCATGCGGGGACAGGCGGCACAGAGGCGTGTGACTGGACAAATATGCTTTTCCGCATGTATTCCAGATGGGCGCAGAAGGAAGGCTTCGAGGTGGAGGTACTGGATATGCTGGACGGCGATGAAGCCGGACTGAAATCCGTTACCATTCAGGTAAACGGCGAAAATGCCTATGGCTATCTGAAATCCGAGAAGGGGATTCACCGTCTGGTGCGTGTGTCTCCCTTCGACAGCGCAGGCAGACGGCAGACCTCTTTTGCGTCCTGCGATGTTATGCCTGAAATTGAGGATGATACGGAAATTGAAATCAAGCCGGATGATATCCGTATTGATACCTACAGAGCCAGCGGTGCAGGCGGTCAGCACATCAACAAGACCTCCTCTGCAATCCGTATCACACACTTCCCTACGGGGGTTGTGGTATCCTGTCAGGAGGAGAGAAGCCAGTTTGCCAATAAGGATAAGGCATTCAAAATGCTGAGAAGTAAGCTGCTTGCCCTCAAGATTGAGGAGCAGATGCAGAAGCTGGCGGAAATCCGTGGGGATGTAAAGGAAATCGGCTGGGGCAGCCAGATTCGTTCCTACATCTTTATGCCCTATACTCTGGTAAAGGACCACCGGACAGGCGAGGAAACCGGTAAGGTGGACGCGGTGATGGATGGTGAGATTGATAACTTTATCAGCGCATATCTGGCATGGATTCACAGCTGATTTTCCGGAGGGAAGAGCCTTGAAAGAGATTATCATTACCAAAAACGAGGAAAATCAAAGGCTGGACAAGTTTCTGCTGAAATATATGAATAAGGCCTCCAAGGGCTTTATTTATAAAATGCTGCGGAAAAAACGCATCAAATACAACGGCGGTAAGGCAGAGGGAAACGAACTGCTTCGGGCAGGGGACACCCTCAGGCTTTACCTCGCCGAGGAAACGATGCAGTCCTTTATGGAGGAAAAAACGGTGCCTGCGGCAAAAAGGCATTTCGGCATTGTGTATGAGGATGACGAGATTCTGGTGGTTTCCAAGCCGGCAGGACTGCTCACACATCCCGAAAAAAGCAGTGATACCGATACGCTGATTGATCAGGTGCTTTATTATCTTTATCAGAAGGGGCAGTATACCCCTGCGGTGGAGAGCAGCTTTACCCCGGCACTCTGCAACCGACTGGATAGAAACACAAGTGGCATCGTGATTGCGGGGAAAACCCTGCAGGGCGTACAGGCGGTGAATGAAATCATTCGCAGCCGCAAGCTGAACAAGTTTTATCTGACATTGGTTGCAGGGGAAATACACGAGGCGGGCGAGATTACTGCCTATCTGACGAAGGATGCAGAAAAGAATCAGGTGCGCATTTCCAAACGGGAGGGAAGCGGCGCAAGAACGATGACGAAATATCGTCCGCTTGCACATGCAAAGGGCTATACCCTTCTGGAAATTCAGCTGATTACGGGTAAGACGCATCAGATTCGTGCCCACATGCAGGCAATCGGGCATCCCGTTGCAGGTGACAGAAAATACGGCTCGGAAGCGACAAATCGAAAATTCCGAGAGGAATATGCCCTTTCCAATCAGTTCTTACATGCCCTTCGGGTGGAATGGAAGGAGCAGGAGGGTCCTCTGGGCTATCTTTACGGAAAGGAAATGACGGCTCCCTTGCCGAAGCACCTGCAGGAAATCTGCGATGGTCTGTTTGGCAGGGCAGAATAAAAGAAACAACATGAAGGAGGAGAGAAGATGAAAGCCATTATTTTGGCGGCGGGCTATGCCACAAGATTATATCCGCTGACATTGCATACGCCGAAGGCTTTGCTCCCCATTGGCAAAAAACCAATCATTGATCATATTGTAGAGAAGATGAATACCGTAAAAGAGCTGGATGCGATTTATGTGGTTTCCAATGATAAATTCGCAGAGCAGTTTGCGGACTGGGCAAAAACGGCGAAAAGCCGCGTACCCATTACCGTTCTGAATGACGGCACAACAGATGATTCCAATAAGCGCGGCGCAATCGGGGATATTTCCTTTGTGATTGACGAAATGCAGATTGCGGATGACCTGATGGTAATTGCAGGAGATAATTTCTTCACCTATTCGCTGAAGGAATATGTGGATTTCTTCCATGAAAAGAACCGCGACTGTGTGTGCGTGAAGGTCTGGGAGGACGAGGCGGCGCTGAGCCAATTCGGTATTGCCCTTCTGGATGAAAACGGAAGGGTGCTGGATATTGAGGAAAAGCCCGCAAAGCCCAAATCCAATACGGTTGTATTCGCCGCATACCTCTATAAGAAAGAAACCGTTCCCATGTTTGCCGCATATTTGGCGGCAGGCAATAAGCCGGATTCCCCCGGCAACTTCCCTGCATGGCTTTACCGGCAGAAGGAGGTATACGCCTATACCTTTGAGGGAGAGTGCTACGACATCGGGACACCGGAAAGCTATCGGGAAGTATGCGAACTCTATGACAAATAACACGAAGCCGTTCTGCTGATTTAAGGACGGCTTTATTTCCTTTTTATAAAAAAAGTCCCGACAAGCGGGTGAGCAAATGCATAAAGACGCATTTGTGCACTTGCTCAGACATTTGACGGGCAACGGATAAACGGAAGGAGAAAACCTGAAATGGAATGGATTGAAGTATTCGTAGCGACCAGCCAGATTGGACTGGAGCCTGTGGAGGGCGTGCTGTATCAGTGCGGACTGACAGGACTGATGATTCATGATGAGGCGGATTTTGTGGAATTTCTGGAAAACCCCAACAGAGAATGGGATTATGTGGCAGATGAGCTGGTGGAGGAAAAGGAAGAACTGGAAACAGGAATTACCTTTTTCCTGCGCGATAACCTTTACGGCAGAGAACAGCTTGCACAGATTCAGGGCGCATTGGCGGCAGTGAAGGCAAGTGAGAAGGAATTGGATTTAGGCTCTTTGGAGTTAAAAATGAAAAACGTGCAGGAGGAGGATTGGGCGAACAACTGGAAGAAATATTTCAAGCCCTTCCCTGTCGGCGAAAAAATCATGATTAAGCCCTCCTGGGAGGAGTTGACGGAGGAAACCGATAAGGTGATTCTCAAGATTGACCCCGGACATATCTTTGGCACAGGGACACACGAAACCACACAGCTTTGCATGGAGTTGATTGAAAAATATGTGAAAAAGGACGATATGGTTCTGGATATCGGCTGTGGCAGCGGGATTCTTTCGATTGCTTCTCTTTTGTTGGAGGCAAAGGAGGCAGATGCAGTGGATATTGACCCGAATGCCATGGCGATTGCTTACGAAAACAGCGACAGAAACGAGATTCCCAGAGAGAAATACCATGTGTGTGTAGGGAATATTCTGGAGGATGCGGCACTGCATGAAAAATACAGCGGCAAAAAATATGACATGGTAGAGGCAAACATTGTGGCGGATATCATCATTGCACTGACGAAGCAGGTGCCTGACTATATTAAGGACGGCGGTATTTTCCTTTCGAGTGGTATCATTACCGAGAGAAAAGAGGATGTGCTTGCGGCACTGGCGGCAGGCGGCTTTGACGTGCAGGATGTGCGTGAGAAAAAGGGCTGGGTTGCCATCGCATCGAAATATGTGGGGTGATGGGGATGCCGAAATTTTTCTTTGATAAAATCGACATGACACAAGGACAGATTTGCCTGCATGGAGAGGACGAAAAGCATATTAAGACCGTTCTGCGCGCGAAGGAGGGCGAGGAGCTAACGCTTTGCGACGGAGAGGGCATGGATTACCAATGTAGAATTTCCTCTCTGACAGATGGGGTACAGCTGGAGATTCTCTCCAAAGCGCCCTGCGAAACAGAGCCGAAAACAAAAATTACGCTTTATCAGGGCTTGCCGAAGGCGGATAAGATGGAGCTGATTATTCAGAAATGTGTGGAGCTTGGCGTGGAGCGGATTGTTGCGGTCAGCACCGAGCGTGCCATTGTGAAGCTGGATAAAAAGGAAGGCAAAAAGCTGGAGCGTTGGCAGAAAATTGCCGAGGCGGCGGCAAAGCAGAGCGGCAGAGGGAAGATTCCCGAAATCGGCGGACAGGTGCTAAAATTCAAGGATGCCGTTGCAGAGGCAAAAAGGCTGGATGGCGCGATTATCCCTTATGAGCGGGAAGAAAAGATGGGGCTGCGCGAATTTGTGAAGGACTTTGAGGGTGAGAGCATCGGCGTTTTTATCGGGCCGGAGGGCGGCTTTGCTGAGGAAGAAATCGCACTGGCGAAGGAAAACGGCATTACGCCAATCACCCTTGGGAAACGCATCCTGCGGACGGAAACGGCCGGCATGACAACAACAGCTATCCTTTTATATGAATTGGATTGAGGAGGCAAGTATGATTTATTTTGATAATGCGGCAACAACAAGAGCGCTGCCTGCGGTAGCGGAAAAAATGAGCACAATGCTCTGCGAACAATACGGCAACCCTGCATCTGTGAGTGCTATGGGTCTGGCGGCGGAAAAGGAAATCAGAAATGCGGCGGAAATCATCGCAAGAGGGATTCACTGCAAATATGACGAGGTTTTCTTTACCAGCGGCGGCACAGAGGGCGACAACTGGGCGATTTACGGCACGGCAGAGGGCTATAAAAGACAGGGACAACACTTTATTACAACGGAAATTGAACACCCTGCGGTGAAGAATCCTATGAAGCTATTAGAGGAAAAGGGCGCAGAGGTCACATGGCTGAAGGTGGACAGACAGGGACATATCTCCTTGGAGGAGCTGGCAAATGCCATCCGCCCCGATACGGTTCTGGTCAGCACGATTCTGGTAAATAACGAAACGGGAACGGTGCAGGATGCGGCGGCAATCGGCAAGCTGATTAAGGAGAAGAATCCGCAGTGTCTGTATCATGTGGATGCGGTGCAGGCCTTCGGGAAATACCCCATTGATGTGGAAAAAATGAAAATTGACCTGCTGACGATGAGCGGTCATAAGATTCATGGACCGAAGGGCGTTGGGATGCTCTATATGCGCAAGGGCTTGAAGGTGAAACCGCTGATGCTCGGCGGCGGACAGCAGAGAGGACAGCGCCCCGGTACAGAAAACGGCCCCGGCGCGGCGGCATTGGGCGTGGCATGTGACGAAGCCTTCAAGAGCATGAAGGAAAGCATTGCCCATGTGAGAGAGGTAAAGCAGACCTTGCTGGAAGGGATTCTCGCTCTGCCAGATACCCAGCTGAACGGGGACAGTCTGGAGGAGGCAAGCCCCTATGTGCTGAATGTGACCTTCAAGGGGCTCAGAAGCGAAGTACTGCTGCACGCACTGGAAAGCAAGGGAATTGTGGTTTCTGCCGGCTCTGCCTGCGACAGCAAGAAGAAGGTCGGCAGCCCTGTTCTGACGGCAATGGGTCTGCCCTTCTCGGAAATTGAAGGGGCAATCCGTTTCAGCTTCTGCCGCTATAATACAGTGGAGGAAGCAAAGGAATGTCTGAAAGCGTTGGAGGAACTGGTTCCCTTCTTTAGAAAATATAACAGATAAGAAAAGGAGAAAATAATGGCTGAAAAGGTTTTAATCGTGAAATACGGTGAGATTGCCATGCGCGGCAATAATAAATATATCTTCATCAACCGCCTGATTTCCGCGATTCGCAAAAATCTCGACCCCTACGGCAACTATTATGTTGTGCGTGACCCCGGTCGCCTGATTGTGGAAAATCGCGATGGCGAATTGGATTATGATTTTACCATTCCCAAGCTGGAAACCATCTTTGGACTGCATTCCATCTGCCCCGGAGTGCGTTTGGAGGATAACAGCTTTGATACCATCTGCAAGGAAGCATTGGCGCATATGCAGGAATTTTACGGCGATAAGGAAATGACCTTTAAGGTAAATACACGCCGTGCGAATAAAAGCTATCCCATGCACTCCATGGAAATGAGCATGGAGGTGGGGGCGTATCTTCTGGATCACATGCCGAATATGAGGGTAGATGTGAAGCATCCGGATGTGACGCTGAATATTGAAATTCGCAACAGCACCTACTTACATTCCAAAACTATCCGCACCTACGGCGGTCTGCCCTACGGCAGCAACGGCAAGGCAGTCAGCCTGCTTTCCGGCGGCATCGACAGCCCTGTTGCAACATGGATGATGGCAAAACGCGGCGTTGAGGTGGAGGGCGTTTATTTCCACAGCCCACCGTATACAAGCGAATGGGCGAAGGAAAAGGTGATTGATCTGGCGAAGCGCATTGCGGATTTTACAGGGGAGTTTCGGCTGTATGTGGTTCCCTTTACGGAATTGCAGCTGTACCTTCTGGATAACACGGCACATGACCGCCTGACGATTCATCTGAAACGTGCGATGATGCGTGCGGCGGAAATGATCGCACACAAGGATGATGCACTGGCACTGGTGACAGGCGAAAGCGTGGGACAGGTGGCAAGCCAGACCATGCAGGGGATTCAGGTCATCAATGCAGTCTGCGATTTGCCTGTACTGCGCCCTCTGGCAGGGATGGATAAGGCGGAAATCATTGAACGTGCGGAAAAAATCGGTACATTTGAAATTTCCATCCGCCCGTATGAGGACTGCTGTACTGTTTTTGTGGCAAAGCATCCTGTGACAAAGCCTCGTCTGAATTATATTGAAAAGGCGGAGCATAAGCTGACCGAATTGGACAGACTGCTGGAGGAAGCGGTTGCCAATGCGGAAATTATCGATTTGTAATGGTGTAAGGAGGATGAAAGATGTTTGAACAGGCAACCCCTTTGACAAAGCGTATCAATGAACTGGCGAAGAAAGCGAAAACCGTTGGTCTGACCGAAGCGGAAAAGGAAGAGCAGACCTTATTGCGTCAGGAATTCCTGATTAAATTCCGCGCGAATTTCAAGACACAGCTGGATAACATTGAAATTGTGGACGAGGACGAAAAAGAAGAAAAATAAAAGCGAAGGATCTGCTGTTTCAGAAGGATGAAATAGCAGGTCTTTTTGTTTGGAAAAAGAAACAATAAAAATCTGAAAATTTTTTAAAAAAAGCGGAACTTTTGCAAAATAGATTACGTCTGATTGGTATACAACGAAAACAGAAAACAATACCACACCATTTAGTTAGGAGGAAATGAATATGAAAAAGAATATGACAAAGGTTATGGCAATGAGTATGGTGCTGACAATGCTGGCAGGCACAACTGTGTTTGCAGTAGACGGAACAGCAACAAATGATATGGCCACAGCAGGCAGTGAGATGGACGTAAAGGAAGAAGGCTTTACAACGGATAGCGGTAAGATTGTTTCTGTAGAGAAATCCGGAACAGACGGTGTTTCCGTTGTGGAAATCGAAAACAAAAATGGCGGTCTGCGCTTTGCAGTTGATGCAAACAGCCTGATTCTGGATAGAAAGGACGGCAGCTATAAGACAGTGGCTGATTTGACAGAGGGCATGGAGGTTGCAGTGGTTTACAGCGCAAACAGCCCTATGGGTATGAGTCTGCCCCCTTATCTGGGCAGCGTGACAGCAGTAGTTGCCAATGCAGATGCGGACAATATGATGGTTGGACACTTCGGGGATGACCTGACAGATGAGGCAAATAAGCTGCAGCTGAATATTTCCGATGAAACAAGAATTTTGAACATGGAGGGCGCAAAAATCAAGCTTTCCGCTGAGGATGTAAAGAATCAGGATGCACTGGTATTCTATGATATTACAACAAGAAGCATTCCTGCACAGACAACACCTTCTCTGGTGCTGCTGCTGACACAGGCAGAAGAAGCAGGGGAAGAAATGACAAATGAGCCTAAAATGCAGGCGCAGATGATGGTTCCTCTGAGAGAGGCGGCAAAGGAAAACGGCTATACCGTAAAATGGCAGGGCAAGCAGAAGCCCATCGTTCTGGAAAAGGACGGCACCTCCATTGAAATTACGCTCGGCAGCGCAGAATATGTAGTTGAGGGCGATATGGTGATGAAGGCGGCAATGCCCAGTGAGCTGAAGGACGGCAAGACATACGTTTCCAGTGAGATTTTTAATTAACACAAAATCGGGATTTTGAGTAAAAAAGGGAGTCCGAATGGACCCCCTTTTTCGTGTTATAGTGTACCCTTTTTCTTACTGTTTTCTCTTGCATCGACTGCAATGAAATCTACAATCTCATCGCCGCGCATGCAGGTATACCAGCCGGTATTATTTGCGGTGGAGCAGGAATGATTCGGGATGATTTCAACCTGATCACCGACCTGCAAATCACATGTGCCGTCTGCCTTTACCTTTGCGACCTCCTCGGAAAGCCCGACAATCGTCAGCTCAGGATGCCCGACAACATACCCGAAGCCCTTGATGGCAGAATTTCCGTGCGCCCCCTGATCCAGACCCAGACATTTGGAGCCGGCATCAAAGAGATAGAACCCCTCGGAGGGATGGGAAACAACGGTTGCCAATACGCGTAAGGAGCAAGCATCCTCGCCGCAGGTGCCAAGGGAAATCTGGATGTTATCGAAGAAGGTATAGTTGCCGGGATGGCTTACGTTGAGAGTTTTATCCTTTACGGCAATCTCAAAGGTGGGGGTAGAGCCGGAGGAAATGATCTCGCAGGGGAAGCCTGCCGCAGCCAGAGCATCGGCAGCCCTTTTCATGGTATCCTTTTCCAGCTTAGCAACCTCCTCCAGAGCGGCTCTTGTGGTGCAGCCATAAACCTGTCCGGGATGGGTGGAAATGCCGCGGAATTTCAGATTTTTCAAGGAGGAAAGCGTTTTTACGAAATCCACAACTGCATCTGCTGGCATCCCGAAGCGGTGGAAATCCATATCCACAATGACGGTATAGGAAACGATGACACCTGCTTTTTCCGCTTCACTGTTTAAAATTTCTGCCGCGCGGACAGTATCCAGACGGATAATCAGCTCTGCATCCTTGGCAAAGGGCAGCAGGCGGCGGATATTGACAGGGTTTGCGGTGGGGTAAGCATACATGATATGCTTTGCGCCAAGCTGATAAACCATTTCACATTCATCCAATGTGCCGCAGAGAAAGCCTGTTGCACCTGCGTCCAGCTGCATTTTCGCAAGGGCGGTGCTTTTATGCGTCTTAATCATGGGCCACAGCTGTTTGCCGTTTTCGTTGCAGAGTGCCTGCCAGGATTGGATATTGTGCTCCAGCTTATCCAGATCCAAGAGGATAGCAGGGGTTTGTAATTCGTGTTTTTTCATGGGTATCATACCTCCTTTAAAATCGTGTTTCTATAGAAATACATTACCGAAAAGAAAGCCGTCTGTCAATCGGCAGAATCACGATTGCAGAGGGGCTTTTTCTATGTTAAAGTGAAGAAAAGCCGATGTTTTGTATAGGAAAAATGACGAAAGGGTCTTCGGCGGAGGAAGAAAAAATGAAGTGACGATTTTAATGGATAACCGGATGGCTTCTGTTTATGCGAAGCAGGGGACAGGGGTGGAACAAAACGGAAAAATTTTCGTCTAAGAGAAAAGATAGTCGTAAAAAATGCGAAAGATTAAGGAAATTGAAAGAATTTTTTCCTGAAATTTATGATACAATTATGACAGAGAGGTTTGTCCTTTTGGAGACAACAGAGAACAAGAAGGGGGCAGAAGGTATGAAAAAAACAAAGCAGATTCTAACCTTGGCAACAACGGCAAGCCTGTTGATGGGCAGTATTTCAGTGCCTGCCTATGCGGCAACAACCTTTGTGGATATCAACACGGTGACGTGGTCGGGCTTTAAGCCGTTTCTGAATCAGGCGGCAGAGCTTGGGCTGATGAGCGGCTACGAGGAAAACGGCAAGCGTTACTGCAAGCCGAGAAACAACGTGACCTATTGCGAAGCGGTGCAGCTGATGTATTCCATCATGAAGGCATACACGAAGCAGGATGTCAATGATGCAACGGTGACAAAATGGAAGCCTGTAATCAGCGCGTATAACATCCCGACATGGGCGTATAAGGCAACGGCATACGGCTTGGAAAACAGTATTCTGACAACGGCGGAGCTAAATAAGCTGCAGGGCGGCACAAAGGCGGCAAATCGCGAGGATGTTGGCGTGATTTTCGGGAAGGCGATGGATACCGTAAAGGGGTATGACGTGAAATCCGGCGCAACACTGGGCTATGCCGATAAGGATGCGATTTCCGCAACGGCAGTGCCCTATCTGGAGCTGCTGTACAGAGTGAATTTGATGGTGGGGGATTCGGATAATAAATTCAATCCCAAGAAGAACATCACTCGTGCGGAGATGGCGGTGCTTTCCGTAAAATCCTATAATAAGCTGGTGGAAAACAAGGGAACGGAAACAAACCAGAAAACCGCAACAGGGACAGTGACCGACTGCAAGACGATGCAGAATGGGGATATTTTCCTGACGATGACGGCAAGCGGTTCCTCTCTGAGCCTGTTTGGGGTGAAAGGAAAGGTAACGGCGAAATATAACGGACAGACGATTGCTCTTTCGGATATCAAAACAGGGGATACTGTGAAGGTGACCTACGAAGGGCAGTATATGAGCAGTATCACGGTGACATATTCCAAGAACGGCATCAAGCAGACAACTGAAAAGAAATATGAGCTGAAGGATATCACCGATTCCAAGATTACGGTCAAGGATGGCTCGACCGAAAAGAAATTTTATCTGGATGATGATGTGGAAATCAGACTGGATGGGAAGAAATCGACTGTCAGCAAGCTTTCCAGAGCCTTGGAGGATACCTCCTATGACGTAACACTGACTCTGGATAAGGATGAATATGTGCTGAAGGTTGTAGCGGTGGTGAATGCAAACAACCCCACTGACGGCACTGTGACGGATGTGGAGGATGACGAGATTACCATCAAATCCGGCAAGAAGGAATATACCTACACTCTGGCAAGCGATGTGGAGGTTACCTATAACGGCAATACGATGAAGTTCAGCAAATTCCAACGGAATTATGATGACAGCAATTTTGTGGTTTCCCTGAAGCTGGATAAGAATAACAGGGTTTCGGAGATTAAGATTACCTCTATGGAGGATGATTACAACGGCACGTTGACCTTCCTCAACAGCAAACGCATTGAATTTACGGCAGGAAGCAAAACATATCAGTATAACCTGAGTGACGATGTGACAGTGAGGATTGACGGCAAGAAGAGCAGTGTTTCTGCCCTGCGGGAAAGCTATCGCGATGGCAAGGCGTACACCGTTTCGGTGGACACCAACAGGGATGACGAGGTAACGGAGCTTCTTGCGGTATCGAAATTCAGCAGTAATAACAAGGGCAAGCTGAGCAAAATCAATAAGAGAGAGCTTACGATTGTAGCGAAGGAAAAGGACTATACCTACGGTTTGGCGGATGATGTGGATGTAACCATCAATGGCAAGAACAGGGATGTTTCCGATTTGATTGACAGCTATAAGGATTACAGCTTCAATGTTACGCTGGGGTTCGATAAGAATGGTGATGTTTGCGAAATTACCGCGGAGATGGCGGACGCGAAGGAAGGCTATCTCAGAGACTTGGTTGAGGATAAGAGAACCATTACCGTTACGGCGGCAGGGCTGAATATCAAGATGGATTTGGCAAGCAGCGTAACAGTGAGATTGGGCGGCGAAAGCATCAGTCTGACGAAGCTGAACAGTGAGCTGGACTATGCCTATGGCGATTCCCAGATTTATGTGGAGCTGGGCTATAACGGTAGCGGTGAGGTAAAAACGATTACGGCGTTCTGGGAGGATGCACGCGGCGAACTGGTATCTGTTGACAGAAGAGCAGATGAAATCGAGGTAAGGATAGACGGCAGCAAAAAGACATTTGAAATCAGCACCCGTGCAGAATTTGTGTATAAGCTTTCTGCGGCGGCGGATGCGGATGATTATAAGAGAAACCTCAGATATGATGAGGATTTGTATGGACTGCAGGACTTTCTGGATGCCTGCTCGGATGCAAGGGATGACTGCACGGTTGCATTGACGAAGGATTCTAAGGGTAAAATTGTAAGAATCTGTGCAATTGCAGGATAAAAAAGGAATAGAAAAAGGACGAAATTCCGAAAACGGGGTTTCGTCCTTTTTGATTGCAGAAAAGCAAAAGAAAAACCTCCGGTTTTTCTTGGCTTAAAACCGGAGGTCTGAAAGAGGAGCGGAAGGGAGCAACCCTTCCGAGTTGTAAGCTCTTGTTGTAAGCTCTTATGATTTATTTATCAAGCTCGGACCAGTCACGAGTTTCACGCAATTCTGTCCACTTTTCATACTGAGATTTTTCTTTGTATTCATAATAGTGGCTGTTGGTTGCTTCCTGTACTGCCAGATAGTACCAAGCGTTGGTATCGGCATTATCTGTCCATTTTGTCATGTTTTCCAGGAGATCCTCGGCTGTCTCAGGTTTGCGGTTGAGCACGCGGTTTACCAGAGACATTGTTTCGGCACGAGTGATTTTGTTCTGAGGACGGAAGGAACCGTCTTCATAGCCGTTTACCCAGCCGTTATTGGCTGCTACAGCGATTTCGTCCTTTGCCCAGTGGCCTGCGATATCGTTGAAGCTTGCGGGTGTTTTATCGCCGTTTACATCGAAACGAGTTGCGATTGCGGCGAATTCGGCACGAGTGATGGATGCGTTGGGGCGGAAGGTAGCATCGGGATAACCGGAAATGATACCCATCGCGCTCAGTGTGGATACTGCGCTGCAGTACCAAGCATCGTTGCTTACATCTGTGAATTTATTCTGACGAGTGTAGTTTGCATCACGAACGTCATCCTCAAGCAGGCGGAAGAAGATAGCCGCAACCTCTGCACGGGTGATGGAGTTCTGAGGTCTTACCTCGCCGTTGCCGTAGCCAACGATGTATGCGAAGTGGTCTGTGTTATTCAGACCCAGTGCATCATCATCCTTGATTTCTACGGTAGGTTTTTCCTCTTTTTTGCCGCCGCCATTACCACCGTCGCTGGAGGAATGGTGACGCTTGTAGGTGTAAATATTGTGGAATGTGATTGTTGTGCCTTCTACGGGTTCTAGTTCAGGATGATCATTCTCACTATCCTTCTCTTTTGCAATCCAGATATAGTCCACTACAGCATTCCTATCTGTGGTAAATGTGAGGATGTATTTTGTGGTGTCATAGGTTACTTTGGAAAGGTTGCCCTCAACCTCGGAGACTCTGACTTCGTAGTATGTGTCGGGGTCTAATACATCAGCCACACCTTTACCTGCGGAGAAGTTGAAGGCTCTTGTTTCGCCTGTTTTCAGATTAACCGTACCGGTGAAGGTTTTTGCATTGTCTGTACCCGGAGTATTTGTGTTGTTGTCGCTAGATTCATCTACTTCAGCCGCGTAGGAATTTATTTCTGGATGAACAGGCATAACCTTTGCGGTTGCAGTGAAGGTTCCTTCTGTGCTGTAGTTGTACTGTGCAGTGAAGGATTTCCAAACCAGAGTGTTCAGAACACCTGTGATGGTCTTGATTTCGGATGGTGTGAAGTTCCAAGAACCGATGTAGGTAATAGTGATTGTAGTCACATGACCGTTTGTAGATGTCTCGTGGTTGGGATATTCAGTCCAGTCTTTGAAAGTCCAAGTACCAGCAATGCCCTGTCTAGGCTCAGTAGACTTAAAGTTGGTTGTGTCTACCTTATTAACAGCCGCCAAAACAGCTTCGGGAGAATCATAAATTGTATCATCCTTAGCAGGCAGGTCTACATCCTTAGGAGAATCATCAGCCCATTTGTATACAACCTTATAGTTTGTAATAGGCTTCGCCTCGAATGTCCAAGTACCTGTGAAGGTAATGGGAGTAACTATTTTATCTCCGTTATAATCGGTTGTGCCTACAGATGGTGTCCAACCGCTAAAGGTGTATGTACCATCGGTGGTTTTGTGCTCATAGCCATTTACATAGGTTGTATCCATCGCGTTTTTGGCTTCGATTTCGGAGTTATAGGGGGTGTTGTCTGTAGGAAGGGTAACACCTTCGGGAGCATTGCTGCCCCAATTGTAGTTGACTGTGTAAACCTTCTCTTTCGGTGCCCACTGTGCAACTAAGGTGATATCCTTTTTGGAGGCTGGAACTTTGTCCCCTTGGTTGTAAGTTTCACCTTTATACTCCCAACCTGTGAATCTATAATTCTGGGAGGTGGGTTTCTGACCTCGAACAGTGTAATCATCTAAGAAGTAGGTGCTTTCTTTAGGAGGTGTAAATTCTTCATTTTCGGGAAGGTTACCTCTTGTATAAGTTACTCTGTAGACATCGATTGTACCATCGATATGCCAAGACCACTTCGTCCCTGTTTCGGGAAAACCTTCTGCACCCTTACGAGGTTTCAAGCCGGACCAATTACCTTTGACATATTTGTTGACATCCGCACCGGTTGTAGCAAGACCGTTTTTTTGTGCACTGCCTTCAGTGTCTTTGGAAGCAAGGTCTACCTCGCCATTGGTTATCCTCGTTTCGATGTCATTGGTAGGAATCTCCCATTTGGGAACTTCACCAGAGTTATATCTTGTGTAGTACAAAGGGTTGCTGCCTGTTGCATCCGTTAGCTTACCAAAGGTAATGTAATATTCGCCTTTGGATGCATCGCCATTCCATTTAATAGCTGTCTCATTGTCGTTGATGTAGAGTGCTGCATTTTTATCAAGATTTTTACCGTTGTGTTTAAAGCAACCATAAACATACACGGGGTAAGACTGCCATGCATAAAGCTCCATTGGTACGGGAGCACCAAGCATGGCTGTCAGTCCTGCGAGTTCAGCCGCAGATACTTCATTTGTCAAGTCCTTGGTGATTTTCTCGTCTGTGGAGTTTTCTACAGCCCCTACTTGCGCAGGAGTGCCTTCTGTTGTTTTATCTTCCACAGGAGATTCCTTTACAGGCTCCGCTGTGGGAGTATCCTTTGCAGGCTCCTCAGTGGGAGTATCCTTTACAGGCTCCTCAGTGGGAGTATCCTTTACAGGCTCCTCTGCGGGAGTATCCTTTGCAGGCTCCTCTGCGGGAGTATCCTTTGCAGGCTCCTCTGTGGGAGTATTCTTTGTTTCTGCTGCCGGAGAGGAATCATATCCCTCTACGGAAACATCTGTACCGCCCTCGGAACTGGGACAGTAGGCTGTAACAGCAGGTTCTGTGTTTCCGCTGCTTTCAGTGGGTGGTTCGGCAAACGCATTCGCCGGCATCAACGCAATTATCATTACGGCAGCCAAGAGCCAGGACAGAAAGCGTTTGCCTGATTTCTTTTTCATCATAAAAAATCCTCCTTCTTTGTTCTTGTGAGACCCGAAGAAGGAGGATACGATATGTCTTTTGGCAACCGGCTGCCGTGCGAAGAAAAATTCGGTTAGGCCCTTGGCTTTGCGACACCGGCTTTCGCCGGCTGTGCCTTTGTCTGTACACACGCTCTTTCAACGAGCCGCACAGATAATAATATAATGTATTTATATAGATAAAATACATTGCAAAGTCCTGTTACAATGTATTATATCACAGCTTGATAAAATTTCAAGTTCTTTTGTGGATTCTCAACATATTTGTATGCAATTATATGCAAGTTTTGTTGAAAAAAATCCGGAAAAATGATGGCGGCACGGAAAATGGGGACATGCCGCTATCTAAATATAGAAAACTTGTCTGTTTTATAGTGGAAAATGAGCGCTGTTTTTATGCAAAACGCCTGAATTGAATATAATCAGCTTAATTCGATTCAATCAAGTGTTTTGCGCAATCCTGTCCATTTTTCATAAGCAGAGTTTTCCTTGCTTGTGTTGTAGTGGCTGTTGGTTGCTTCCTGTACCGCCAGATAATACCATGCGTTTGTGTCTGCGTTATCTGTAAAGGTAGAAATGATTTTGTTATAGGAAACATATAGCGAAGAAAAGACTTCCTGCTATGTGTTTTTTTCTTTATTACAATCTGTTATGCTGCGATTGCGAGAGAATCACTCTGCTGTGCGTAGTGCAAAGGAGATACGCAATCGGACAGGCTGTTTGCGTTCAGTACACGCTCTGTTACAGCGTAGGTCAAATCAATCTGATACCAAGCACCGTCTACGTTTACCTTGTTCCAAGCATGGTAGCTTCTGCCGGCATAGCCCTTTGTCAAAGAGCAAGGGATGCTCTGGCTGCGGCACATAGCTGCAAACAGAGAAGACAGGTCATAGCAGATGCCTTTACTGCTGTTCAGCGTAGCACTTGTGTCAGGGATATATTTGCTTACCTTGCCGGATGTGATTTCATCTGCAAGCTTTGTATCGTAGGTGTAATGCCCTGCAATGTAGTTGTAGATTGCGGTTACCTTTTCTGCATCGGTTGCTGCGCCCTTGCAGATTTCAGCCGCCTTTTGGCTGACTGCATCGCCTGCTGCAAACTGCACATCTGCGGTGGAGATAAGGTAGGGAGCATATTCGTTTTTGATTTTTGCATTTACGGTTTCTCTGCTGACAACCTGATAGGTTGTACCGGAAATGTTTTCACATACGGTAATGGTGTATGTGCCATCGCCCTGATCCAGAGAGAATTCGGCAGTCTTGCCGCTAGGGCAGTTTTTATAGGAGGTCTTATTGTCACCGTACTGGATGCCGACCTTCAATTTGGAATCGGAAGCGTAATTTACGGTAACAAAACCATCTTTTGCATGGGAAGTATCAATAGAACCTGTAGAAGCGCTGGCTGTTACCACGCCTGTCATAGACATTAAAATAAAGGCTGCAACAAATGTGCAAACACAAGAAAAAAGCCGTTTCATACGGAATCTCCTTTCGGTAACTGGCTGCCAGCCCTTTTTCAAGGGGTAAGGCCCTATAGCTTTGCGTCGCCATCTTTCGATGGGTTTGCTATTATCGTTTGAGATGCTGTCGACTACGGCTGCATCTTTTACTGATATTGATTGTATTATTTTTATACCTACACTATATACCTTTTTTCGTGTTTGTCAATAGAAAATCGCAAAAAATCTTGAAAAATCGACAAAAACTCGGCGTGCAGAAGGGCAGGAGAGAGGGGGGGAAGGCACTGCGCACAGGGCGCGAAAGGAGTTGTGTATTTTGCATAAAAAATAATGGCGAAAAAGCAGATTCTTTTGCTTTACTTTAGCGTGGTAATGTGATACTATGATGAAGAACAAAGGAGCGACGCTCCGCAGGAACGAAAAAACGATATGAAAAAGGGGACGATAACGTATGAAAAAGTATTTGGCACTGTTTTTGACAATGGTTATGGGTGCGTCTGTTCTGGCAGGCTGCGGCGGCTCTGACAGCGCAAAGACCTTCACTGTAGGCTTCGATGCGGAATATCCTCCTTATGGCTACAGAACAGAGAGCGGCGATTATGCCGGCTTTGATCTGGATCTGGCTGCTGAGGTCTGCGAAAGAAACGGCTGGGAGCTGGTAAAGCAGCCCATCGACTGGGATGCAAAGGATATGGAGCTGAACAGCGGCGCAATCGACTGTATCTGGAACGGCTTCACCATGACAGGCAGAGAGGATGAATACACTTTCTCCAAGCCCTATGTTGACAACAGCATCGTATATGTTGTAAGAGCGGATTCCGATATTCAGACAGAGGCTGATTTGGCAGGCAAGCACGTCATCACACAGGCAGGCTCCTCCGCGCTTTCCGCTTTGCAGGATGAATCCAAGGCAGATGTCGTAAATTCCTTCGCATCTCTGGATGAAATCGCAGATTACAACACAGCATTTATGAATCTGGAGGCAGGTACAAATGATGCCATCGCGGTAGATATCGGCGTAGCACAGTATCAGCTGACAACAAAGGCAGATAAATTCAGAATGCTGGAAGAGCCCCTCTCCACAGAGCAGTATGCAATCGGCTTCAAGAAGGGCAATGAAGAGCTGAGAGATCAGGTACAGGCAACACTGGATGAAATGGCAGAGGACGGTACTCTGGCGGAAATCGCAGCAAAGTATAAGGATTACAATCTGGATCAGATGCTTTGCCTGGGAAAATAAGAAAGAAACAGTTATGAAAAAAGCTGGGAAAGACGGTGGGAAGGCTCCTGCCGCCTTTCCTGCGCTTTAGGAATTTCTCGGATTCCTGCATTTTACGGTTAAGAAAGGAAATTTACTATGAATTTTGCGATTATTGCACAGCAGCTGGTAAGCGGCATGGGTTCCTCCCTGATGATTTTTGTGCTGACACTGCTGTTTTCCATGCCCTTGGGGCTTTTGGTTGCCTTCGGGCGTATGTCAAAAATAAAGCCCTTGCAGGCAGTCATTAAGGTTTTCATTGCCATTCTGCGCGGCACGCCCTTGATGCTGCAGCTTTTGGTGGTGAATTTTGCACCCTATTATCTGTTCCGTATTTCTTTGCCCAGATGGTACCGCTTCGCTGCGATTATCATCGGCTTTTCTATTAACTATGCAGCATATTTTGCGGAAATTTACCGTTCCGGTATCGAATCCATCCCCAAGGGACAATATGAGGCGGCATCCGTTCTGGGGTATAATAAAAACCAGACCTTTTTCCGCATCATTTTCCCGCAGATGGTGAAGCGCGTACTGCCTCCTGTGACGAATGAGGTTATCACACTGGTAAAGGATACCTCTCTTGCGTTCGTACTGGCGTATGAGGAAATGTTCACTGTAGCAAAACAGATTGCATCTGCAAGAACAAGTATTATGCCCCTGTTCGTTGCGGGTGTGTTCTATTTCATCTTCAATGGTGTGGTTGCATTCGCGATGGAACGCATTGAAAAGAAACTGAGCTATTACCATTAAGAAAGGAGGGCATACAATGAATAAGGTATTGGAAATTAAGCACTGCAATAAAAGCTTCGGGGAAAACGAAGTGCTGAAGGATATTTCTCTGTCTGTAACAGAAGGACAGGTTGTGTCTATCATTGGGCCTTCCGGCTCTGGGAAATCCACCCTTCTGCGCTGCGCAACCATGTTGGAAACCATGGACGGCGGCGATCTGATTTATCTGGGAGACTATGCCGCAAAGGCGGACGCACAGGGCAAGGCGGTTTATGCCGCAAAGGAAACCCTGCAGGGCATCAAAAAGCATTTCGGTCTGGTGTTCCAGAATTTTAATCTGTTTCCCCATTATTCCGTCATGAAAAATATCACCGAACCGCCGATTTTGATCGGCAGGCGCAAAAAAGAGGAAATTTATGCCGAGGCAAGGGAGCTGCTGAAAAAAATGGGACTGGCGGACAAGGAAAACGCTTATCCCTGTGAGCTTTCGGGCGGACAGCAGCAGCGTGTTTCTATTGCGCGTGCATTGGCGATGAAGCCGAAAATTCTTTTCTTTGACGAGCCGACCTCCGCGCTTGACCCTGAGCTGACGGGCGAAATTCTGAAGGTTATCAAGGATTTGGCGGCGGAACACATGACAATGGTAATCGTGACACATGAAATGTCCTTTGCAAGGGATGTTTCCGATCATATTATTTTTATGGATGGCGGCGTGATTGTGGAGGAGGGCGAACCCGAACAGGTCATCAATCATCCCCAGCAAGAACGTACCAAAGCCTTCCTGAGCCGTTTTCAGCAGTAAGGAAGTGGTCGGATGGAAGTGAAATTCATCAAAGCAAGCCCTACGGAAAATATGACGCTGCTCATCGAAACGCCTGTGGCAAGAGAGAAGCAGCTTGCTGTGGCAGAAAGGCTGATTGCCTATGGCAGTGTATACGCCGAGCAGGCAGGCTATATCGAGGAAGCGGAAAATCCTGCGGCAGAAAAGCGCCTGCAAATGATGGCGGGGGAATTTTGCGGCAATGCCAGCCTTTCTCTGGCGGCATGGCTGGCGCAGAAGAAAAATCTGCAGATTGGCGAAAAAACGGAAATTACGCTTGAGGTTTCCGGTGCGGAGGAGCTTGTTCGCTGCGAAATGAAACGAGAAGCGGAGCATCGCTTTCTTGGCAGAGTGGCAATGCCCTTACCGCAGACAATCGAAAAGAGAGCATTTACGCTGGACGGCGAAAGAATTGAGCTGACCGTAGTTGTTTTCGCAGGCATTACGCATATCCTCGTCCCTGCGTCCCTTTGGGGCGAGAATGCCGCAAAAAAGGCGGAACACGCGGCAAGGGTCTGGGCGAAGGAGCTGCCGCCTGTGTTTGGGCTTCTGCTGTTTGATGAGCAGGAGAAAAGCTTGAAACCGTTGGTTGCGGTGGAGGATGTCAGTCTCATCTGGGAAAGAGGCTGCGGCAGCGGAACCTCTGCTGTCGGGGCATATCTGGCGGCAAGGGAGAAGAAGGATGTTACCGTTTCCCTCAAGCAGCCCGGCGGCGTGATGCGCGCAACAGCTTCCTATCAGAATGGAGCGGTTACGAAAATTGAAATTACGGGCAGCGTTGCTATCGTGGCAGAGGGTACGGCATATTTATAAAAAAAGCGCAGATGAAAATTCTGCGTTTTTTTGTTATGTGAGGGGGAAACCGTGTAAAATAAGCATTTTCCTGCATTTTTTTGGCAGATAGCTTGACAGAAAGAAGGGATTTCCTCTATACTTTGCCAATAAGAACAGCGAAAAGGAGTGAAATCCTATGGTTGCAAATATTCCGAGAGTCGGTATGCGTATGGTGAAAACAGCATTGGCGGTTGCCATCTGCTTTTTTCTTTATGTTCTGCGCGGAGAGGAAGGCGTACCGATTTTTTCTACGATTGCCGCGATTATCTGTATGCAGCCCTATGCGGAAAACAGCATACAGGTTTCCATAAACCGTATTATCGGCACACTGCTTGGGGCGGTCTTTGCGCTTCTGGTGCTGTATCTGATCCAATATATTCCCTATCAGGTGCGTATCCTGCGATATCTGGTGATTTCCTTTGCGGTCATTCCTGTGATGTATGTGACGGTTTTATTGAAGCGCACGGGTGCTTCTGCGCTGGCAGGGATTGTACTGCTGAGTGTCTGCCTCTCTAATGTGGGGTATACACCGCTGGAGGGGGCAATCAATCGTTCTGTTGAAACGATTATCGGGATTCTGGTTTCTCTGGGGGTCAATAATCTGCATCTGCCACGGAAAAGGACAGAGGACTATCTTTTTGTGACGGGCTTTGACGGGGCATTATACGATGAAAAAAACGGTATTTCGCCCTATGCCTCCTTTGAGCTGAATCAGCTTTTGCAGGATGGCCTGCCGTTTACCATTGCGACAGAGCGTACACCCGCTTCGCTGATGGCGGATTTAAAGGGGCTTGATTTGCGCCTGCCTGTTATCGCGATGGATGGGGCGGTGCTGTATGATGTGAAGGATAAGCGATACCGTGCGACAAGCGGACTGCCGAAGGAATGGGTGGACAGAATCTGCACCCTTGTGAAGGAGAAGGAGTATCATTATTTCCTGAACGTGGTCTGGCAAAATGTGCTTTTGATTTATTTTGGCGAATTTAAAAATGAGGTGGAACGAGAATTGTATCTTTCTAACCGCCGATCGCCTTACCGCAATTATATTTATGGCGAAATGCCGGAGGATGGTGTTGTGGTGTATATCCTGCTGGTGCTGCAGGATGCGGATGCGGATGCACTGGAGGCAGAACTAAAAGAGATGGATACCGAACAGGAGCTGCTTTTCCTGCGGGATAAATCGGAAACGCCGGAGACATACTGTCATTTGAAGATTTATCATAAAAATGCAACAAAGAAATATATGCTGGAGCGGCTGATGGAGGAAATTCCGCAGAAGAAATGTGTTGCCTTTGGCAGCAACCGAAACGATCTTTCCATGCTGACCTCTGCACAGCTTTCCTATGCAACTGCGGATGCCGAAGCGGAAGCAAAGGCGGCGGCAAAGCGGCAGTTAAAGGGGCATGGCGGCGACAGCATTGTGCGAAAGATTTTCCGTTTGTATGAGCGGCTGCCTTGGGAAAAGCTGCCCAAGGAGATGAGAGAACCAAAGGAATGAGAGGAATGATATGAGCGAATTGAATGAATTTTCCAGAGCGGAGCTGCTTCTGGGAAAGGAAGGCATAGAAAAACTGAGAAAGGCGCGTGTAGCAGTATTTGGCATTGGTGGTGTCGGCTCCTTTGCAGCAGAGGCACTGGCAAGAGGCGGCGTGGGACACCTTGACCTTGTGGATGGAGATGTGGTCAGCCTGACAAATATCAACCGTCAGCTGATTGCAACGCAGAAAACGATTGGCAGAAGGAAAACGTCTGTCATGGCAGAGCGAATTCATGAGATTCTGCCGGAGACCGAGGTGGTGGAATATCCTGTGGTTTACGGTGCGGAAAACAGGGATTTGCTGGATTTTGCTTCGTATGATTACATTGTGGATGCGATTGATACGGTGACCTCCAAGCTGATTCTGATAGAAGAAGCGAAAAAAGCGGGGACAGAGGTTATCAGCTCCATGGGGACAGGAAATAAATTTGACCCGACCCGTTTTGAGGTGGCGGATATCTCCAAAACAAGCGTCTGTCCGCTGGCGAAGGTGATGCGGAAGGAATTGAAGGTGCGCGGCATTCGCGGCGTGAAGGTGGTTTATTCTAAGGAGCTGCCCCAAAAGCCGGCAGAATCGCAGGAGACGGGCAAACGACAGATTCCCGGAAGTCTTTCCTTTGTGCCGCCGGTGGCAGGCATGATTCTGGCAGGAGAGGTTATCCGGCATATTGCTGGCGTGGATTTGGCATAAGGGCATAAGAAAGGGGATTGACAGCACCTTTATTTCTGTTACAATAGTCATCATCAAATAAAATATATCTTCATCGGAGAACTTGTAGTCGCAATTACAAAGTTGAAAAGATGTCGAGTGCGCTCGGTTATGCAAATAACCGGGCTGTTTTTTTGAATTGAAAAGGAGAGAAGACGTATGAATATCCAATTATCGGATCATTTTACCTATCGCAGGCTGATTCGGTTTGTCATCCCTTCGGTTGCCATGATGATTTTGACCTCGATTTATGGCGTGGTCGATGGGCTGTTTGTTTCCAATTTTGTTGGGAAAACCGCCTTTGCGGCAGTCAATCTTGTGATTCCATTCACATTGGTTTTGGGTGCCTTCGGCTTTATGCTGGGGACAGGCGGCACTGCCCTTGTGGCGAAAACCTTGGGAGAGGGCAAGCAGGAGGAGGCAAATCGGATTTTTTCCATGCTGATTTATTTTGCGATTGGCTTGGGGCTTGTGCTGACGATGCTTGGCATTGCGGCGTTGAAAAAAATCCTTCTTAAAATGGGCGCAGATGATGCTATGCTCGGCTACGGCATGATTTACGGGAGGCTTGTGCTTTTGGGGATTCCCTTTTATATGCTGCAAAATATGTTCCAGAATTTTCTGATTGCAGCAGAAAAGCCGCAGCTTGGCTTGATTGTGACGGTTGCGGCAGGGCTGACGAATATGGTTCTGGATGCGCTGTTTATTGCGGTGCTTGGCTGGGGCGTGGCAGGTGCGGCGGTGGCAACGGCATTGGGGCAATGTGTCGGCGGCTTGATTCCCTTTGTTTATTTTGCAAGGAAAAACAGCAGTCGGCTTGCCTTGGTAAAAACAAAATTACTGGGGGGTGCGCTGCTGCGAACCTGTACGAACGGCTCCTCCGAGCTGGTGTCGAATGTTTCCATGTCCTCGGTGGGAATGCTCTATAATGCACAGCTGATGAAGGTTGCGGGGGAAAACGGCGTGGCGGCGTATGGCGTGATTCTATATGTCAATTTTATTTTTATTGCGATTTATCTGGGTTATGCCTATGGCTCTGCGCCCATCGTTGCCTTCAACTATGGTGCGGGGAAGAAGGCGGAGCTGCAGAATGTGCTGAAAAAGAGTCTGAAGCTGCTTTTGGGGACAGGCATTGTGCTGCTTTCGATAGGGGTGCTTTTTGCCGGCGTGCTTTCGGGGCTTTTTGTCGGCTATGATGCACAGCTTTATGCCATGACTGTGAGAGGACTTCGCTTTTATGCGGTTTCCTTCCTTTTGAGCGGCTTTAATATTTTCGGTTCGTCCTTCTTTACGGCATTGAACAACGGGATGGTTTCTGCGGCAATTTCCTTCCTGCGTACAGTTGTTTTTGAGGTGGCGGCAGTTTTGATTTTGCCCCTCTTTTTCGGCTTGGATGGCATTTGGTGCGCCATTACGGTGGCGGAGCTTGCCTCTATCCTGATTACCATAGGTGCTTTCTCCGCCCTGCGAAAGAGGTATCAGTATCTGTGAAGTGGAGAATTATCCCTCAATTCTTACAATTTTCTTAGAATTTTATGAAGAAAAGGGGAACTTACTTGCAATGAGTGGAGATTTACGCTACAATCGGATTGAGAAAAGCGGTGTTCTGTTGCCTTTTGTCGGGCTGCGGCGCGAAGGCATGAAGGAGGAATTCCTATGAAGAAACAAAGAAAAAGCAGAGGATTGGGTATGACTTTTATTATTGTCTGTCTGGTTTTATCCGGCTGTGGCGCAGGTACACAGGAGGCGGCGCTCGGCTCTGCGGAGGAATATGTGCAGGCGGCAAAAACGGCACTTGCGGGACAGGACAGCTTTACGGCGAATTTTGATGCCACGATTGCAATGAACAACGCAGGAAGGGGCAGCATGACTACAAAGGGAACCGTAACCTTCGTGAAGGAGCCGCTTTATATGAAAGTGGATACGGATATGGGCTTTGATAATGGCAGTCAGAGGTACATTCTTTATCTGCAAAAGGGCGAAGCGGAAAAGAACGAGGATGGCGTGAATCAATACATGAATTATGACGGACAATGGACGGAAATGACCTTGCAGAAAACCGATGCCATGAACAGCGTGCAGATTTACAACACGGCGGAAAACATGGAAACCCTGCTTGCGGCGGCAGAAAACTGCACCATGCAGGAGAACGGCGGCAAGGCTGTCATTTCTGCGGATATCCCTGCGGAAAAGCTGTATGATGTGGAGGCGGCAGGACGTTTCTTCCAGATTGCAGGCATGAGCAGCCTTTCTGAGGTTTATTTCAAGGGTATAGGGGATGTGCCTGTTACCTTTGTGTTGGACAAAAAAACAGGCGCGCCGATTTCCTATGAAATAGATTTGGCGCAGGCCTTGGAAAAGGTCACGAATAATGTGCTTTCGGAGCTGAGCAGTGATAATGAAAGCAGTGGTATCACCGTGCAAACCTACCGCATTTCCTCCGAGCTGACACAGTTGGGCAATGTGAAGGCTGGAGAGATTCCGGATGAGGTCAAGAGCAGTGCTATCAATTATGAAAGAGAGATTTCCATGTTGGAATCCGATAAATAAGAAATAAGAGACAACAAAAACCCGTTTTGCATGGCGCAGGGCGGGTTTTTCTTTGATTTCAGTGGATTTTATGGGAAATAGGGCTTTTATTTTGTATGATATTCATGTTATAATCAAATTTAGTTTGTTTTTTGAACATGGCGGCGAAGGTGCCGTAGCGTAATAAAAAATGGAATGAGAAAAAGGAGAGAAAAACATGATCGCTGCACAGGGTGTCAGCCTCCAATATGGCGGCAGAGTACTTTTCAACGATGTGAATATCAATTTCACAAAGGGCAACTGTTATGGACTGATTGGTGCCAATGGTGCCGGTAAGTCCACATTTCTGAAAATTCTTGCAGGGGAGCTGGAACCCAATAAGGGCTCTGTATTCATCACCCCCGGGGAAAGAATGGCAGTTCTGAAGCAGGACCATTTCCTGTTTGATGAGTTTGATGTGGTAGAGTGCGTGTTATATGGGCATAAAAGACTGTATGATATCCGCAAGGAGAAGGACGCACTTTATATGAAGGAGGACTTCACAGACGAGGACGGCATTAAGGCGGCAGAGCTGGAAGGCGAATTTGCGGAGCTGGACGGCTGGGCTGCGGAATCCAATGCGGAAATGCTGCTGAACGGTCTGGGGGTTACGAATGAATTCCATTATGCGAAGATGAAGGAGCTGACAGGCGGACAGAAGGTGAAGGTGCTTCTGGCACAGGCATTGTTCGGCAATCCCGATATTCTGCTTCTGGACGAGCCTACCAACCATCTGGATATTCATGCGATCAAATGGCTGGAGGATTTCCTGATGAACTTTGAAAATACGGTTATCGTGGTTTCCCATGACCGTCATTTCCTGAATAAGGTCTGCACAAATATTGCGGATATCGATTATGGCAAGATTACCATGTTTGTCGGCAACTATGATTTCTGGTACAGTTATACCCAGATGACACAGCGTCAGCTGAAGGATCAGAATAAGCGCGTGGAACAGAAGATTAAGGAGCTGCAGGACTTCATCCAGCGCTTTAGTGCGAATGCCTCCAAGGCGAAGCAGGCAACCTCCAGAAAGAAGCTGTTGGATAACCTGCAGATGGATACCATTAAGCCCTCCAGCCGCAGATATCCCTTCTGTAGCTTTAAGCAGGACAGAGAGGTCGGCAACGATGTGCTTTTGGTGGATGGGATTTCCAAAACCATTGACGGCAAGAAGGTGCTGAATGATGTTAGCTTTATGATTCGCCCGCACGAAAAGGTTGCCTTTGTCGGCAAGGATGAAATCGCAAGAACTACGCTGTTCCAGATTCTGATGGGCGAACTGGAGCCGGATGAGGGCAGCTTTAAATGGGGAATTACCACAAAAACCGCATATTTTCCGAAGGATAACACAGAATATTTTGAGGGCAACAAGGACAGCCTGATTGAATGGCTGCGTCCCTTTGCAAAGGAAGGAGAGCAATACGATTCCGATATTCGCGGTTGGCTGGGCAGAATGCTGTTCAGTGGTGAGGAAGCGCTGAAGGAGGCCGGCGTGCTTTCCGGTGGTGAAAAGGTAAGATGTATGCTTTGCAAGATGATGATGAGCGGCGCAAATGTGATGATTCTGGATGAGCCTACCAACCATTTGGATCTGGAATCTATTACAGCACTGAATGAAGGGCTGACGGAGTATAAGGGGACACTGCTGTTTGATTCCCACGACCATCAGTTTGTGCAGACCATTGCAGACAGAATCATTGAAATCCTGCCCGGCGGCATCATCGACAGACAGATGACCTATGACGAATATATCGAGGATGAAAGCATTGACGCAATCCGCGAAAAATTATCCTAAACGGGATATGCTAAAAAAATAAGTTCTGTAAGCTTACTGCCTCTGCGCTTTGCGTAGGGGCAGCTTTTGGAGGGATGAAATATGAGATATATCTTTTTGGCAATCGGATTAGGGGTTTTGATTGGCTATCAAGGTTGGATTCGGGAGAGGGGAATCCGCTGGAACAGCAGATTGCAGACGGTTTGGCTGCTGCTTTTGATTTTCTGCATGGGCGTGAGTATCGGCAGAAATGGTGAGGTGGTCAGAAGCCTGCCGCTTTTGGGTGGTAAGGCAGTGCTGTTTGCAGTGATGACGGCGATTGGCAGTATTGCTGTGGTTTATATTCTTTCCACGCTGTTTTTGGAGAAGGAGGGGAAGAAATGAGCCTTGTGATTTTGATTGTTCTGGTGCTTGGCGTTGGGGCAGGATACCTGATGCCTGCGGATGTGAGCGGCTTTCTGGATAGCGCATCCACCTATATGCTGCTGCTCCTTTTGTTTTCCGTCGGGATTGATACAGGGCTGAATAAGGCTGTTTTCACACGCATTAGGGAATTGGGCTTTCGGATTTTGCTGATTCCGTTCGGGGTTGCGCTCGGCTCCCTTTGCGGCGGTGTGGTGACTGCCTTTTTGCTTTCCCTGCCTGCAAAGGAGGGCTTGGCGATTTCCGCAGGCTTGGGCTGGTATAGCCTTTCCGGCGTGCTGATTACGGAGGCAGGCAACCCCGTCGGCGGTACGATTGCGTTTCTCGCAAATGTGTTTCGTGAAATGCTGACGTTTGTCATTGTGCCGTTTGTGGCAAGCCATTTGAATTATTATTCCGCCATTGCGCCGGCAGGGGCTACCTCTATGGATACCACCTTGGGCATTATCAGCAAGAACACGAATGGTACGATTGCTGTGCTTGCCTTTGTGAACGGCATTGTGTGTACGCTTCTGGTGCCGCTTTTGGTGCCGCTGTTCCTGTAAAAGAGAAAAATGAAAAAAATATAAAAAATATGTTGACAAAAGTGTTTCGGTGCGGTATTATAATCAGGCGCACTGAGATGTGCGGATGTGGCGGAACTGGCAGACGCGCTAGATTCAGGTTCTAGTGGGCATTGCGCCCGTGCAGGTTCAAGTCCTGTCATCCGCAGTAATTGCGGAAAAGACCATCGAGAAATCGATGGTCTTTTTTATGCCGGCAGAATAAGACGGGCCTTTAACGGCTGCCTGAAATAGGAATGCAGTGCATACCACCGGTTTATCAGTGTCTATGATTTGTCAGCTGTTGCAGCCGTTTTTCTGCATGAAGAAATAATGCTGCTGCTTCAGATAATCTCTGGCGTAGTCCAGAGCTTCTCCGAAACGCTGGAAATGCACGATTTCCCGTTCTCGCAGGAAGCGCAGTGGCGCGAGCACATCGGGGTCATCCGTCAGGTCGATGAGATATTCATAGGTGCTGCGCGCTTTTTGCTCTGCTGCATTTGCGTAAGGGCAATCAATCCTTGTGGGAATCAGTGCTTGGCTGCCTGAGAATACCATTCCAGTGTTTCATAAACAATGCTCATGTGTTCTTCAATAATTTTCTGTAAGGCGGCTTCGTCCTTTGCCTTCAGCGTATTGAGAATTTCTTTATGCTGATGGAAGGAGGTTTTGAGCTGATCCAGAGGGAGGTTGGTTGCGCTATACATATAAAACATGGTGCCGATGCTCCAGTTGGATTCATAGAGCTTCATAATCTGCGGATTGCCACAGAGGGAGATATAGAGTGTATGGAATTTCGTTTCCAGTTCTGCCGCCGCGGGATATCCGGCTTCCAGTGCGGTTTCAAATTCCTGCACAACGGTCTCCATCTCCTTGATGATGCTGGGGTGATACTCAATATTGCGGATACAGAGCTTTACACAGAAAAGCTCCATCATCTGACGTGCTTCAATGATATTTCTAATCTGGGTATCGGAAAGCTGTGCAACGGTTGTGCCCTTTCTCGGCGTTGCCTCTACCAGACCAAGCGCAATCAAGCGGTTGATTGCAGCAAGGACAGGGGAGCGGCTGATGCCCAGTGAATCGGATATTTCCTGCGTATTTAATTTTGTTCCGGGGGCGTATTCCCCGTTTTGAATTCGTTTTTTAATTTCTTCATAAGCGAAATCCTGTAAAGAATCTGAAGGTTTCATACTATCTCTCCTAAAATAAAAAAATAAATAAATCATACCTCATCAAATGTGAGCGTATCCCCTTAAAAACAATTTTTATCATTATACATCAAAAAGCAGATTTTGTATACAAAAAATAGGATTTCTTTCAAAATAAGAAAACTGTGAAAATTTGATAAATTTCGACAATTCAAAAAAGTTGGTTTTTAGCAATACGCAAAAATGCGTTTTTGCAAAAATATACAAAAATAAAGAAATTTTAAAAATTAACAAAAAATGGATTGACATTTGCAAAAATGAATATTAGTATTAAAATAAAAAAATAAAAAAAAAAAATTGAATACAAAAATAACGAAAACAATACAAAATCGAAAGGGGAAATAAGTATGGATTTCACAGGAAAGAACATTATTGTGACAGGCGGTGCGAGCGGCATCGGCAAAGCAATCGTAACCGGCGTGGTAGAAGGCGGCGGTCATGCGATTATTGTTGATCTGAATCTGGATGCAGCCGAAAAGCTCAGAGAGGAGCTGGGCAAGGACAAAACCTCTGCTTACAAGGTAAATCTGGCGAACAGTGCTGAAATCAGAGAGGTATTCGGCAAAATTGTTGCAGATTTTAAGCAGATACATGGGCTGATCAACAATGCAGGCATCGTAAGCACGGTACCCTTTGATGAGGTAACACAGGCAGAATGGGATAAAGTAATTGCCATTAACCTGACAGGTGTTTATACTGCAATTAGTGCAGTTTATCCCTCTATGAAGGCAAACGGATATGGCAGAATTGTAAATGTAGCATCCGTAGCGGCAAAAAGAGGCGGCGGTCTTTTGGGAACAAGTGCCTATGCGGCATCCAAGGCAGGCGTAATCGGGCTGACAAAGGCAGTTGCTAGAGAAGGCGCACCTTATGGGGTTGCCTGCAACGGCGTATGCCCCAGCTTGACAATGACACCGATGACTGCCAATATGGGAGAAGAAAAGACAAAGAAGATTATCGCAACCATTCCTTTGGGACGAGGCGCACAGCCGAGAGAAATTGCAAATATGGTTCTGTTCTACGCATCTGATCTGGCAAGCTTTGCTACCGGTGAAATCAGTGATGTGGACGGTGGCGTAACAATGGACGGCTGATATCGGTAAGAAAAGGTTGAGGAGGAATTTTCATGAAAAAGAAAATTTTGGCGATTGCAATGACAGCCATTGTTGCGGCATTGGGCTTGACCGGCTGTAATAATGGTATGGGTATCAACGATGACGGTACATATACATGGAAAATGGCGTTGAACTCCACAGAAGGGGACAATGCTTACGATACAGGCGCAGCCTTCGCGAAAAAGATAGAGGAACTGACGGATGGCAGAGTAGAGGTTGTTCTTTATGGCGGCGGCAGCCTTGGTACAACTTCTGAGGTTCTGGAAGGGATGAAATTCGGCGTTGCCAACGTGATGTGTGAATCAATAGGTACACTGGCAACCTTTACCCCGATGGCGAATATTGACGCAACCCCGTATTTGTTCCGCGATTATGATCACTTCATGGAAACATGGAACAGCGATGTCGGCGAGGAAATCAAGGAGACTGTCGGTGAGGAAAGCGGCTTTAAGCTGCTGGGCGGCACATACAGAGGTCCCCGTATCGTAACGGCAACAAAGGAAATGAAAAATATCGAGGATTTCAAGGGCTTTAAGCTGAGAGCACCAAATCTGGAGATGTATCTGGAAACTTGGAAATGGATGAAGGCAGCACCTACACCCATTGCGATGACAGAAACCTATACAGCTTTGCAGCAGAAGACGGTAGACGGGCAGGAAAACCCCATGACGGACTCCCTAAACTATGCATTTGATGAGGTCTGCAAATATTGGATTAAGACAAACCATGTTTACAGCAGTAACGTTATCATTATGGATAGAGAATACTTTGATGCATTACCTGAGGATATTCAGCAGGCAGTGCAGGAGGCGGCTGAATATGCAGGCGTAACTGTCAGCGAACAGCAGCTGCAGAAGGAAAAGGAAGCAGAGCAGGAGCTGATTGATGAGGGCTGCCATATCATTGAAGTGGATACAGACCAGTTTATCGAATACTTCAAGGATTTTACAGATGAAAAATTCCCTTATCTGGCAGATTGGGCAGCAAAGATTCGTGCTGTCGGCACAGAGGAGTAAATACAAAGGAAAATCATTAAAATCGAGGTGAATCGAATGAAAGGGTACGGAAAATTTCTGGACGGAATTGAAAAGATAGAAAAATTATTTCTGGCGGTAACGGTTGCAATCATGATTATTGTCATTACCTATCAGGTTATTTTGAGATATGTTTTTTCTGCGTCCAATGCGTGGAGTGAGGAACTGGCAAGGTATCTGTTTATCTATGATGTTATGGTAGCAGCAGCCATTGCCACAAGAAGAAACAGCCATTTGCAGGTGGATGCGTTTATCGGTATTCTTAAGCCCAGAACGAAGGCAATCTATACAGTGATTGCAACCATCGTAGGGATTGTATTCCTGGCATTTCTGTTCTGTTATTCTGTTGTATTGTGTCAGGCAGCGGCAGTGAATGTTTCTGCCGGCTTGAAGATTCCGATGTCTGTGCCGTATGCATGTATGCCGATTGGTGCAGTATTGATGATCTTGACCTCTATTGAGGTTATTATGAAGCAACTTGTGGAAATTGCGGAATTAAGCAGAAGGGAGGCGTAACACATGAATGCCGGTTTGATTGTAATTATTTTGTTATTGGTATTATCCATTTTGGGTATTCCGATTTATCTTGCGTTGGGTATTGGCACACTGGTTGCCCTGAATATGGCAGATATGCCGTTTATCGTGCTCCCGCAGAAGCTTTTTGCAGGCATGAACTCCAGCTCACTGCTGGCAATCCCGTTCTTTATGCTGGCAGGGAATATTATGTCTCGCAGTATTACAGGGAAGCTGATTGATGTTTCCAATGCCTTGATCGGTTGGATTAAAGGCTCTCTGGCGGTTGTTACCGTACTGGCATCTGCGCTGTTCGGTGCGATTTCCGGTTCCGGTGTTGCAACGGCATCTGCGGTTGGCGGCACAACCATTCCTGCCATGAAGGAGGAAGGCTATCCCGACCATTTCGCAGCGGCGATTTCCGGTATTGCGGCTATTCTGGGGCCTATCATCCCGCCTTCCATTACATTGATCGTATATGCGAGCATTACGGATTTGTCCGTATCCAAGCTGTTTGTCGGCTCTGTCATTCCCGGTATCCTGATGGCAGTCGGTCTGATTATTTATGCGCTGTTCTATGGTAAGAAGAATGACCTGCCTGCGCATGAGAGAAAATCTGCAAAAGAGGTTCTGCTTATTTTCAAAGACAGTATCTGGGCTCTGCTGATGCCCGTTATCATTCTGGGCGGTATTTTCGGCGGTATTTTTACACCAACGGAATCCGCAGCGGTTGCAGTTGTGTATGCGCTTCTGGTCAGCCTGCTGATTTATAAGGATATTAAGATTAAGGATATCCCCGGCATTTTCGTGGATGGTGCGATTTCTACAGCAACCATTCTGATGCTGGTAGGGATTTCCAAATCCTCCGGTTATGTTATCACAACATCCGGTCTGCCTCATCAGGTTCTGGAGGTATTCAGCTCCTTTACCAATAGTACAGTTGTCATTCTGCTGCTGCTGAATATTCTGTTCCTGGTTATCGGTATGCTGATGGAGGCAAATGCAGCGATTATCATGATGACACCTATCCTGCTGCCTCTGCTGGATGCGTTTGGCATTGACCCTTTGCAGTTTGGTATCATGATGAGCTTCAACCTGTGTATCGGTCTGGTTACACCGCCGGTCGGCATCTGCTTGCTGATGACAAACCAGATTGCCGAGGCACGCTTTGTGCAAACGCTAAAATCGGTTATGCCAATGCTGCTCATCGGTGTTGTGGTGCTGATGCTGGTTACTTATATTCCGCAGGTTACAACCTTCCTGCCGGGATTGATTAAATAAGATGTAAAAAATAAATAAAAAAATAGATTTGAAAATGTAATTTTGAGAAAAGAAAATGCTGCATACTGCTTGGGTATGCAGCATTTTTCAGAAGGAGGGAAGCAGAGATGCAGGAGCAGGTAAAGGCAACGTTTCTGGTAAATGCGGCGGTGCTTCTGGAGTTTCGGGGGACGAAGCTGCTAATCGACGGGATTTATGATGAAAACGGACATTGCTTCAGCAATCTTTCCGAAAGGCAATGGGAAAAGCTGAAGGCGGGCGAGGGAGAATTTGCGGGTATTGAGTATCTGCTGTTTACCCATGAGCATGGGGATCATTTTTCGCCGCAGAGGGTGGCGGAATATCTGGAGTATCGGCAGCCGAAGGCGATTTTCATGCCGAGAGACGGCTCTGCTGCCTTGCGGGCGTTGCAGAAAAAGGCGGAGGGGATGGGGATTCCGTGTGTTCTGCTGCATCGGGAATTATGCAGGAAAACCGTTTTTCGTCCGGAGCAGGAGATTCGTATCCGTGCCTTTCAGACCAGACATCTGGATAAGCTTTACTGGGATGTGCCGCATTTCTGTTATTTATTAGAGTGCGGCGAGAAGAAGCTGCTTTTTACGGCGGATGTGGATTTTACACAGGAGGATTTTTCCATGGTGCGTGGCATGGCGCTGGATGCGGTGTTTGTCAATCCGCTGATGAGCCACAGCGAGGAGGGCAAGGCATTATTTGCAGCAGGCGTATTGCAGACAAAAACGAAGATTGTTTATCATATTCCCTTTGCAGGAGAGGATAAAATGATGATACGGAAGATTGTGGAGCAGGAAATGCGCGCAGGAAGGCAGGAAAATGCGCTGTTCTTTATGGAGGAAGGACAGACCTGCCTGATTTAAGAAAAATAGGATTCTGAGGTTTTTGATAAAAAATTCTGACAAGAACCTCTTTTTTTAGACATCATTTTGTATACAAAAGTAGTTTTATGAATTTTAAATAAAAATCAGAAATACATTCTGTAAATTACGCCAAAAAGGAAAAAAATGGCGGTATTGTATTGACACATAAAAATTCTAATGATAAAATTTGAATACAAAATAAATAAAAAGAATACAAAATAAAGAAGGGGAGATACAAATGATGCAATCCATCGAACATGCTGCAGGCAGCATAAAAAGAGTCGTTGCATTCCGCTTGAAGCCCGGTATGGATGTTTTGAAGGGCATCGAGGAGATTTGCAAAGCAGAAAATATTAAAAACGGCGTAATCCTCAGCGGGATTGGTAGTCTGGACGGTGCAGCCTTTTGTAATCCTGTTCCTTTGAAGGATAAAAAAGCAGGATACGGCTACGGAGAACCTACGATTCTGTATGGTCCCATCGAGCTGACTGCGGCAGCCGGCATGATCTGCCACGATGATGACGGCAACCTTCTGCTTCATGTACACATGAGCATGAGCGACCAGCATGGCACAGGGCATGGCGGTCATCTTATTGAAGGCACAAAGGTTCTGCTGACCACGGATATGGTGATTGCGGAGCTGGATGGGCTGGTTATGGGCAGAAGATTTGATGAGGAACTCGGGGTGCCTCTGTTTGCACCCAAGCAAAAATAAAAAACATAAAAAGAATGAGAAAAAAGAAAGGTGTGAATCACATTGGCTTCTAAAGGTAAAAAATATCCCAAGGAAATGCTTTTGGATATGTACAAAACAATGTTGAGTATCAGAGCATTTGAAACAAAAGCGGCAGAATGCTTCACAAAGGGTATGCTGGCAGGGAATATTCACCTGTGCATCGGGCAGGAGGCAGTGCCCACAGGTGCTTGCTATGCACTGGAACCCGAAGATTATATGACATCTACCCACAGAGGGCATGGTCACTGTATCGCAAAGGGCGCATCTCTGGATAAAATGCTGGCAGAGCTGTTCGGTAAGAAAACAGGGTATTGTCAGGGTAAGGGCGGTTCCATGCACATCGCGGATGTAGCAGGACTGCACAGCCTTGGTGCAAACGGCATCGTAGGCGCAGGTATTCCCATTGCGGCAGGCTCTGCACTGGTGTCCAAGATTAAGGGAGATAAGCATGTTACCCTGTGCTTCTTCGGTGACAGCGCATCCAACCAGGGTACCTTCCACGAAGCGGTAAATATGGCGGCGGCATGGAAGCTGCCTGTAGTATTCCTGTGTGAAAACAACAGCTACGGCGTTTCTGTTAATATCCATTCCGTAACCAATACGGATACGATTGCAGTGCGTGCGCAGGCGTATAATATCCCCGGCAAAACAGTTGACGGCAATGACCCCGTTACCGTATATGAAGCAGTAAAAGAAGCGGTAGATTATGCAAGAGAGGGCAACGGCCCTTCTATCGTAGAGTGCATGACATTCCGCCATCAGGGACATTATTGCGGTGACCCTGCAAATTATCGCCCTGCATCCTACATGGAGGAAGCGCATAAGAAGGACGCAATCCCCAATATGAGAAAGAGACTGTTGGATGGCGTGGCAACAGAGGAAGAAATTCTGGCTGTGGAAAAGGCAGTAGAGGATGAGATGGAAGCGGCTTATCAGTTTGCAAATGAATCCGCATATCCTGACCCTTCCGAAGCAACAACAGACGTATATTTCTCTGATAATGAAAGGAGCGTTGTAAGATGAGTAAAAAATTGAGCATCAGTAAAGCCATCGGCGAGGCTCTTCATGAGGAAATGGCAAGAGATGAAAATGTAATTATCATGGGCGAAGACATGGGTAAGATGGGGAATGTTTTCGGCATTACGGTTGGCTTTCAGGAGGAATTCGGTGAAAATCGCGTGTTTGATACCCCGATTTCCGAATCCGGCTTCTGCGGCATGGCAGTGGGGGCTGCAATGAGAGGGATTCGCCCTGTGGTAGAGCTGATGTATGATGACTTTATCACCGTTGCGGCAGACCCTATCATCAATCAGGCTGCAAAGATGAGATATATGACAGGCGGACAGGCAACCGTACCCATGGTATTGAGACTGCCCATGGGCGCAGGCAGAAGAAACGCAGGGCAGCATTCGCAGTGCTTTGAAAATATTTTCTGCCACACACCCGGTCTGAAGGTTGTGGCACCCTCCAGCGCGGAGGATGCAAAGGGCTTGCTGAAATCCGCGATTCGTGATGAGGACCCCGTTATCTTTATTGAACATAAGCTGCTGTATGCAAAGAAGGAGCAGATTCCCGAAGGGGAATACACCATCCCTCTGGGTGTTGCGGATGTGAAAAGAGAGGGTACAGATATTACAATCGTAACTTGGAGCCGTGAGGTATACTTTGCACTGGAGGCAGCGGAAGAGCTGGCGAAGGAAGGCATCAGCGCAGAGGTTCTGGATCTGCGTACACTGGTTCCTCTGGATTGGGATGCAATTGTGAAATCCGTTTCCAAGACACACAATGTAATCGTTCTGTCCGAAGAGGTAAAGCGTGGCAGCTATGCGGCTGAAATTTCCGCACAGATTGCAGAGGAGCTGTTTGATGAACTGGATGCACCCGTAGAACGTGTCTGCGGTCTGAATATCGTTTCTCCCTTCAGCCCTACATTGGAGGATGAAAACTTCCCTCATCCCGCAGATATCGTAAAGGCAGTGAAAAAGGTTCTGAATAAATAAGGAGGGAAAACCATGGCTTTTGAAGTAAAGATGCCTCAGTTGGGACTGACAATGGAAGAAGGCACAGTCACAAAATGGGTAAAACAGGAAGGCGACACGGTCAAGGCCGGTGATGTCATTCTGGAAATTACAACAGATAAACTGACAAGCGAAGTAGAAAGCGAGCATGACGGCGTATTGCTGAAGATTGTTGCGCAGGAAGGCGAGGACATTCCCGTAAAAGGTCTGCTGGCATATATCGGCGAAGCAGGCGAACAGGTTGGGGATGCACCTGCGGCAAAGGCAGAAGCGCCTGCGGCTGAAGCGGCGGCACCCGTGCCCGCAGCAGCACCTGCAGCACCTGTTGCACCTGTGGCAGGCGGCAGAATCAGAATTTCCCCTCTGGCAAAGAAAACAGCGGCAAAGCTGGGGGTAGATTATACAACAGTGGCAGGCTCCGGCCCTCTGGGCAGAATCGTGCAGAAGGATATTCTGGCGGCAGCAGAAGCTGCAAAAGCCGCACCTGCACCCGCAGCACAGGCGGCAGAAGAAAAGGCAGCACCGAAGAAAACCGCACTGGAACTGATGGATGGCGACGAGGTTGTAAAGCTGGCAGGGATGAGAAAGGTCGTTTCCGAAAGAATGACAAAATCCGCACAGGAAATCCCTACCGTTACGCAGAATGTCCGCATTGATGTGACAGAGCTGATGGCATTCCGTAAGAAGATTAACAATGACCTTGGCGTTAAATATTCTTTGAATGATTATGTGCTGAAAGCAACGGCAAAGGCACTGAAAAATAACAAGCATATTCTGGTAAGTCTGGACGGCGACCAGATTATCAAGCGCGCCCATGTGAATATCGGTATGGCGGTTGCGCTGGAGGATGGTCTGATTGTGCCCGTTATCAAGGATGCGGATAAGATGAGTCTGGGTGAAATTTCCGAAGCAGCGAGAGATCTGGCAGAGCGTGCAAGAACAAATAAGCTGTCGATGGATGAATATAAGGGCTCTACCTTCTCCATCTCCAATCTGGGTATGTTCGGTGTAGAAACCTTTAATCCTATCATCAATCAGCCGGATGCAGGCATTCTGGGTGTCTGCGCAGTGCAGGATGAGCTGGTAATGGATGCAGAAGGCAACATCACAAAGAGACAGTTCATGCGCATTTCCTTTACATTCGACCATAGATTGATTGACGGTGCGACAGCAGCAAAATTTGAGCTGGCTATCCGGGATCTGATGGAGCATCCCATGCAGATTCTGCTGTAACATCGGAAGAAAAAGGAGACAGAAATCAAGAAAAGGAACCTGAATAGACAGGAGGAATAGACTATGGCAGTAGAGGTTAAAATGCCTCAGCTTGGGCTGACAATGGAAGAAGGCACGGTTTCCAAATGGGTAAAGCAGGAAGGCGATGCCGTAAAGGTTGGCGATGTTCTGCTGGAAATTACAACAGATAAGCTGACCAGTGAGGTGACAGCAGAAGCAGAAGGCACACTGATTAAAATCGTGGCACAGGAAGGCGAGGATATACCCGTAAAGGGGCTCCTGGCATATATCGGCGAAGCAGGCGAGCAGGTTGGAGCAGCACCCGCACAGGCAGCACCCGTACAGGCAGCGGCTCCCGCGGCAGAGAAAAAGCCTGCCGGCGAAACAAAAGTGGCAGTCATCGGCGGCGGCCCCGGCGGTTATGTTGCGGCAATCAGAGCGGCACAGCTGGGCGGCAAGGTAACGCTGATTGAAAAGAATAAATTGGGCGGCACCTGCTTGAATGTCGGCTGTATTCCCACAAAGGCAATCCTGCATGCGGCAGAGGCGCTGACAGAAGCAAAGGAAATGGCGGAATACGGCATCCATATTGAAGTGAAAAATGTAGACTGGAAACAGGTGCAGGCAAAGAAAAATGCCATTACCGCACAGCTGGTAGGCGGTGTGACCGGTCTGATGAAGGCAAATAAGATTCAGGTTGTGGAGGGAACAGCATCCTTCGCATCCAAGGATACTCTGGCTGTCCTGAAAAAGGACGGTACAAAGGAAAACATGACATTTGATAAAATCATCATCGCAGCAGGCTCCGTCCCCGCGGTGCCTCCCATTCCCGGGGTAAAGGAAAATGCAAACTGCGTAGATTCGACAGGCGCTTTGTCTTTTGAAGAAATTCCCAAAAGCCTTCTGGTCATTGGCGGTGGCGTAATCGGTATCGAACTGGCAACTGCGTACTCCAAATTCGGTACAGAGGTAACGGTGGTAGAAGCCGCACCTAAGCTGCTGCCCATGATGGATGGCGAGCTGACAGCACAGCTGCGCAAGCTGATGGAGGCAAAAGGCGTAAAGATTATGACAGACGCAAAGGTGCAGTCTGTAGAAGCGGCGGCAGTCGGCGCAAAGGTGAATGTGGAAATTGGCGGCAAGGTGCAGCCCTTTGAAGCAGAAAAGGTACTGGTTGCTGTCGGCAGAAGAACGGACACAGAAGCCTTGAATTTAGATGCGGCAGGCATTGCGAATGACAGAGGTCGTATCACAGTCAACGATAAAATGGAAACAAATGTACCCAATGTATATGCCATCGGTGACTGTCTGGGCAAGGTTATGCTGGCGCACGTTGCATCTGCACAGGGTGAAGTGGCAGCGGAAAATGCACTGGGAGAAAATGCGGTTTACAATGGTGCAACCAACCCCTCCTGTGTATATACGGACCCCGAATTTGCAGGCGTTGGTCTGACAGAAGAAAAAGCCAAGGAATTGGGCATTGCATATCAGGTAGGCAAATTCCCTCTGATGGCAAACGGTAAATCTCTGATTATGAACGGCGGCGTTGGCAGCATTAAGTTCATCATCGGGACAGAATATAAAGAGGTTCTGGGGGTACATATTCTTGGCCCCAGAGCAACAGATCTGATTGGTGAATGTGCGCTGGCCATCGGTATGGAAGCGACCGTAGAGGATATTATTGCGGCAATCCATGCGCATCCTACCGTAACCGAAGCGGTGAGAGAAGCGGCTCTGGCAGCAGAGAAAAGAGCAATTCATATTCCCAATAAATAAAAATCAACAGTATAAATACAAAAGATAAAGGATAAACAAAAGCTTGATGAACATAAGTGTTCACTTTTGAGATACACAGCGGCTGTGGAGTCGGATTTGCAGCCGCCCCTCCCCTCTAAAGAGGGAGCAGGATTTAGCAAGACAAAATCTCCTTCATAACTCTTTTTTTGCGGCTGTGCTGAGCCCATAGCCGCATCCCTTTTAAGTTGTTACTTTAGACATATAACTATAATAAAAGAAGATGCCTCGGCTGATTTCGTATCGGTCGGGGCATTTTCTTTTGCAAAATTTGGGGATACCCAAATAAAAAAGCCGCCCTGAAAGGTGCGCCCAAATAAGAAACCTTGAATCCTAAAATGCTGAAAGCGACGGCTACTGTGTCAGTTCCCCTTGACAGCCTAAGTCAAAGGATGCCTGCGGGAAACTTCCTTGTATCCGCAGTCTTTCAGCTATTTCATTTTCTTCATGTTTTCTTATTGGGACACACCGAAAGGCGGCAAATGTATGTCTTTATTCACTTTGCAGCAGAAGATTGAGGAAATCATTCTTCTCCAGTCCATGGAAATACTGTGCGATATCGAAATCGGCAAGGCGGCTTTCCAGAGCCTGCCGCTCCAGCTTCGTGCCAATCAAAGCCTTGGCAAGGTCGGCAGAGTCCTTTACGCCGAAGAAATCGCCGAAGAACTGCAAATCGGTAATGCTGCCGTCCTCCGTATTCATGTGTACCTCGATTTTTCCGCAGCCCTCAAAGCGGCGGCTCTTTTCTACGCTGTAGGAGGGAGAAAAGCCGTAATTCCATTCCCACTTATCATAGCGTTCCTTTTTGATTTTTTCGATTTCAGCCAGCTCCTCTGCGGAGAATACATAGGGCTGAACATTTTCTTCTTTCAAAATGTATTTTAAGAGAAGAGCCTTGAATTGTGCCAGCGTAAAGCCCTCAGGCAGATAAGGCGCAATATTTGTCACTCTTGCTTTTACGGATTTTGCAGCCTTTGACTGGAATTTATCTGCGGAAACATTCAGCACATCCGCAACAACGGAAAGGTCTGAATGAAACATCAGCGTGCCGTGGTGCATGATGCGGCCCTGCTTCAGATACTGGGAATTGCCGGAAAATTTTTTCCCTTCAATGCTGATATCGTTTCTGCCGTTGACCTCAGCAGGCACGTTGAGAGAACGCAGCAGCTCTGCAATCGGCTGACAGAACAGACGAATATCCAGATCGGTTGCATCCTTTGCATCGAGAATAAATGTGAAGTTCAGATTCCCCAAATCATGATATACGGCACCGCCGCCGGAAAGCCGACGGACAACGGAGATATGCTTTGCATCGGCAACCTTTTGATTGACCTCTGCAAAGGCGTTCTGATTTTTACCGATGACAACGGTGTTATCGTTCTGCCAAAGCATGAAGTATTCCTGACTTCTGTCCATTCGGTCGAAAACATATTGCTCCAGAGCCAGATTAAAAGCAGGATTTGTGCTGGGGGATTCGATATAGACCATAATAGTACCTCCTTTGTATTTGTATTCAAAAATAATATTGTGAATACATTCTAACATATAAAAAGACAAAATGGAATAGTGTTTTGCAGATTTTGTCAGATTTGCTACAGAATTTTCGGGCGGCACTGCTTTCGCCCATTTTTCAGAAGCGCCAGTATATGGTGATGGGAACCTCCCTTGTCCCTGCAATCCGTCTGCCGACAGAAATAGAATCAATCAGAATTTCGACCATTTCCCTTGTCAGGTGCGTCGGGTTGATGTATTTTTCAATGATGGCGCGGCGGTTATCCCCTGCGGCAATGCGTGCGTCAAGGTCGATGATTTTCCGCTCTGCGTCCGCAATCAGCCGCTCCTGCTGCTGTAGTTCCGCTGAAAAATGCTTCGATAAATCGAGATATTCCGCTTCGGAGAGAACACCGCGCACCTTATCCGGATACAGCTCCCGCACTGCCTTATGAGTTTCCTCGATTTTTTTCTCATGGGTGTGGATGCTTTTCTGCAAAGAAGCCCTCTGCTCCTTTAAATGACTGCAAAAATCAAGCTGTCGTTCCAGCTCCTCCCAATTCAGATAGGCATCGGAAATCGTATGTAATTCCTGCAAAACCATCCGCTCCAGCCGCTCCACAGAAATAAACGCCCCCCTGCAGCTCTCCTTGGAAATGTGATGATTGGGGCATTGCAGATAATATTTCCCCTTGGTTTTCGAGGAACGCAGCGTGTAGCCACATTCCGCACAGCGTGCCTTACGCGCAAACAGCCCGATTGCTCCGGATGGAAAGGGCTTTGCCCTTTCGGCAAGCATTTTCTGCACGCGCTCCCATAATTCCTGTTCGATAATCGGCTCGTGCGTCCCCTCTGTCCGTATCCATTCTTCCTTGGGGCGCGGCTTGTTTTGCTTGGTTTTGTAGGAAACACTGCCGTATTTTCCCTGCACCATGTTGCCGATGTAGATTTCATTTGTCAGCATATTGGAGATAGCGAAATATTTCCAGAGCGTACTGCCCTTGCCCTTCGGCTGCCGATAGCGAATCCCCTGTAAGCGTTTATATTCCGTTGGATTTGGAATCCCTCTTTCGTTGAGCATGCGCGCGATGGCGGTCTTGCCGTAGCCCTGCGAGAAAAGCGTGAAAACCTCACGCACCACTGCCGCCGCCTCCTCGTCAATCAGCAGATGTCCCCTTCGGTCGGGATTCTTTCTGTAGCCATAGAGCGCAAAGGAGCCGATGTGAAAGCCGTTTTTTCTGCGGTGCGTCAGCACACTGCGGATATTTTTGGATAGCTCCGCCAGATAATGCTCATCCATAATGCCGTTGATTTGCCGCAGAAGCAGATTATCCTCGTTTGCGGAATCGGCATTGTCCACCAAACTCAGAAAGCGGATGCCCCATTGCGGAAATAGGCGGTTGATGTATCGTTCCACCACCTCTAATTCCCTGCTGAAACGGGATTGTGTTTTGCAGAGGATGATGTCAAACCGTTTCTCCTCGGCGGCGTGCAGCATGCGCTTGAAGGCAGGGCGGCTGCGGTCTGCGCCGCTGTAGTCATCATCAATGTAGATTTCGTAGATTTCCCAGCCGTGGGAATGGGCATATTCCGTCAGCAGGGCGCGTTGGTTTTGTATGCTGTTGCTGTCGTTTTCGGCGGAGCCCTTGCCCTTGTCCTCCTCCGATAGGCGGCAGTAAATGGCGGCTCTTTCCCTTTTCATGCTATGCGTTTTCCCTCGCGAGGATGGTGCTTGCCTTTTCTGCCTGATTGATGAGAACTGCCCAGATTCGTGTAACCTCTGCCTGCGTGGTGCGGTCTGTTCCGTTTTTGAAAATACTGCGGCAAGGTGCTTTTTCCATAAAAATCCCCCCTTTTTTAAGTGTATTCCGGCAAAGGGGCGAATATTTCCGCCTCAGCCGCTTTTCCCATTTGGGCGCACCCTTGGTTTTGTCTATTTTCTCCAAAAAGAAAAATTTACCTTATTTTTCCTTGCGGAGAAAAAGTAGATATGATACTATGTGATTATAATCACAAGTGAAATTTTTGCGGATGATATGGGGGCTTTGCCGTAGTCCGCAAAAGCGCATGAAGGAGGGGTAATATGAATTGGAAGAAATGGATAAGCATTGCGGCGGCAGTGTGCCTTGCGGTAACGGCGGTGCCGATGCGTGCCGTGGCGCAGGAGGAGCTCGTGCAGGAAAAAATGCTTGAGGAACTGAAAGAGGAACAGCAGGAGGAACTGAAAGAGGAAAAAGAGGAACCGAAAGAAGAAAAAGAGGAAAAAGAAGAACTGAAAGAAGAAAAAGAAGAAAAAGAAGAAAAAGAGAAATTGCAGGAGCAGTCTGACGAGAAAACCGAGCCGCAGGAGGAAAGCAAGAAAGAGCTGCTGAAAGGAATTTCTCTGCTGATGGAAGAGGAAAACAGCACAGCGGTATCCGAAAATGAAACTGCGGATTTTGAAGGGGAAGGCACAGCGGCAAACCCTTATAAGATTCAGAATGTGGATGATTTGAAGCTGCTGGCGGAAAACGTAAACAACGGCGAAGCCTACGCAAACACATACTTCAAGCTGACCGCAAACATTGACTTGAACAACGAACCAAATTGGACACCCATCGGAACAGAGGATACCCTTTTTCAAGGAACATTTGACGGCGGTGGGCATCAGATTACCAATCTTAAAATAGGTAAGAGGGAGTATGGCGGTTTATTCGGCAATATATGGGGGGCGACCATCCAGAACTGCAATGTCACAGGGGAAGTCAATGGATATAACTATTCAGGCGGCATTGTGGGATATGCAAACGATAATACGCATATTTTGAATTGCTCCTTCCAAGGCAATGTGGAGGGAAATGGTCAGGATAGAGGCGGCATTGTCGGGAGTACATCAATAGGCTGTGATGTCAGCGGCTGCTTTGTAACAGGGACAGTGACAGGTGGTAATTGTGTAGGCGGCATTGCCGGAAATGGCGTTGGCACAATCAAAAACTGCTATGCCTTGGCAGATGTAACAGCAGCAGGAGACAGTGCAGGCGGCATTGCAGGATATGCTTATAATCTTAGCATAGAAAACTGCTATTACAGCGGCAAGGTGTCCTCAAATGGTAATGCAGGCGGCATTGCAGGAATTGCAAGGAACAGCGAAATCCAAAGCTGCGTTTCTCTGGCAGAAAGAGTGACAGGTGTTTGGAAGGTAAACCGCATTGCAGGGAAGAATAGTGCAAAATTAACAGATAATTACGCTTGGAGCGGCACAACAATAAATGGCAATCCCGTTCCTGCTGATGGCGCAGCAGGGGTAAATGGCGCAAAGTTGACCTATGAAAATGGAACACTTTCTCCGCAGTTCAATGCTATTTTTAATGATACGGATTCCGCATGGAAATTCACAGAAGACGGCTTGCCGATATTGAAAAACACAGGCGGCACGCAGTCCGCATATCTTCCGCCTTATCTGACAGGAGAAGGCTTTTACGGCAAAGGCACAGAGAAAAACCCTTATGAGATTCGCAATGTCAATGATTTGAAGCTGCTGGCGGAAAAGGTAAACGGCGGCGTAACATACAAAGACAAATACTTCAAGCTGACCGCAGATATTGACTTGAAGAATGAACCAAATTGGACACCCATCGGAACAATGCTGGTCGAAGAAGGAAGACCTTTTCAAGGAACATTTGACGGCGGTGGGCATCAGATTGCCAATCTCACAATATCCAACGGCGGACAGTATGGCGGCTTATTCGGCTATACGGAAGGTGCTGTCATCAAAAGCTGTAATGTCACAGGGGAAGTCAATGGATATAACTGTACAGGCGGCATTGTGGGATATGCAAACAATAATACGCATATTTTGAATTGCTCCTTCCAAGGCAATGTGGAGGGAGATGGTGAGGAAAGAGGCGGCATTGTCGGGCATACATCAAGCGGCTGTGAAGTCAGCGGCTGCTTTGTAACAGGGACAGTGACAGGTGATAGGGAGGTAGGCGGTATCGCCGGATCGGGCGTTGGCACAATCAAAAACTGCTACGCCTTGGCAAATGTAACTGCAACAGGAGTCAATGCAGGCGGCATTGCCGGAAAGGCTTACGGTGTCACCATAGAAAATTGCTATTACAGCGGGGAGGTATCCGCAAAAGATTATGCAGGCGGCATTGCAGGATATGTCTCCGGGGCTAAAACAATCAGAAACTGCGTTTCTCTGGCAGAAAGCGTAACAGGCATCGGCTTTGTAAACCGCATTGTGGGGTGTGTAAGACAGAACACAAACTTAATAAACAACCACAGCTACAACAGAACCAAGCTTGTGATTGACGGTGAAATAACCTATCCGACAGGCGGTGCAGGGAACGACGTAAATGGTGCGGATGTTTATATTTCCAATGGCAGAGTTATGAAGGATGTGCAGAAGGGCGAAGTATTTGCTTGGACGGGCTTTGATAAAGATATTTGGGATATTCCCACAAAAGCAGGTAAGCTGCCTTCTTTGCAAAAGGGTACTTATCCCGACCTGCCCACCCTGCCGAGCAAAGACCTTACCATCGACGAAACACCCCAGCACTTCACAACAAAAAATATCGGCAACGGCTTTGTGGTAAAGGTGACTTCTGAGGGAACGCTTAACGAAAGTATTGAATTTACAAAGGAATATCGTCTGCATGATACAACAGACGCATGGAAGAGTGCCGTTCCCAATACCGCAGGGACATACGATGTGAAAATCACCCGTGCGGCAGATGGCGATATCAACCCCTTTGCCTGCGAGATTCCCGAAGGGCTTGTGCTGACGAAAAAGCGCAGCAGCAGTAGCGGCGCAGCAACCCAGACCTATACCGCGCAGTTCGATACAAACGGCGGCAGTGCGGTCGATAAGGTAAAAACGGATAAAAACGGCAAAATCGAAAGACCTGCCGACCCGACAAAAGAGGGCTATATTTTCGTCGGCTGGTATAGCGACAGCAAGCTGACCAAGCCCTTTGATTTCAGCGCAGAGCTGACCGCGAATAGCACGCTTTACGCAAAATGGAAAGAAAATAACGAAATTATCCTCACGATTGGCAGTCGGAAGATTTCTGTTTTCGGCAGAGAAATCAAAAATGACGTTGCCCCGAAAATCGTGAACGATAGAACCATGCTCCCGATTCGCATTGTGGCGGAAAGCCTTGGCGGAACCGTAACATGGAACGGCGAGCTGCAGCGCGTCACGATTCAGAAGGGCGCGGATGTCATCCTCATTACCATCGGCGCAGATACGGCGTATGTCAATGGCACGGCTGTGAAGCTGGATGCCGCGGCATTCGTGGAAAACGGCAGAACCTATCTGCCCCTGCGGTTCGTTTCCGAAACCCTTGGCGCACAGGTGGCATGGAATGAAGCCGAAAAAACAGTAACCATTACAAAATAAAATTTTGACAGATACCCTCTTTGCCAAACGGCAGGGAGGGTATTTTGCCTTTCCAAAAAGCGTATTTCGGTGCGTTTGCCCTTGCGGCGGAGTGAAATAGATGATAAAATGTGATTGTAATCACAGGTAAAACGGAAAGAGGGGGACGATTTTGTCACCAAGAGGAAAACAGCAGAATGGCTTGCTTACGCAACAGAAAATGCTGCGTGCCGCAGTAGCATTGTTTCTGGAAAGCGGCTACGAAAAAACCACAACGGCAAAAATTGCAAAGGCGGCAGGCATGACACAAAGCTCGTTCTTTCGGGCATTTGCGAGCAAGGAGGCGCTTCTGCTGGAGCTGGTGCGGCGGATGTTCGGGGGACAGTTTGCCTTGGCGGAGCAGCATAGCGGCATAGAGGACCCTGTACTTCTGTATGCGGTGGAAACATCGTTGCAGCTGCATATTGCGGAGCTGACAGAACCGCTGCGTGAGCTGTATGTGGTGGGGTATTCCCTGCCGACCACCTCGGCGTATATCTATCAGAGCATGGCAGGGCGGCTGCAGTCCATTTTCGGGAAATATATGCCAGATTTGGAATTGAAGGATTTCTACGAAATGGAAATTGCATCGGCAAGCATCATGCGGGGCTTCATGGCAATGCCGTGCGATGTTTATTTTACCATGGAAGCGAAAATTTCTCGCTTTCTGGAATGCTCGCTCAAGCTGTACGATGTGCCGCAGGAGCAGAGAAAGGGCGTAATTGCGGCGGTGCTGCAAATGGATTTGCGGCGCATGGCAGAGGAAATTATTCAGAAAACAGTGGCACAGGCGGAGGAAGGCTTTGCGGCACTGCCTGCCCTCAAAAAATAAGAGGAAATGCAAAAGAGGTCTGTACCCTTTGGTACAGACCTCTTTTCGCTTATCGGGATTACATATCCTCCAAGCGTCCGTGCTTTTCATATCTGGAAACACGGCTGATTTTATTTTCCTCATCCACGAAAACAACCTTCGGCGGATTCACAGCCGCCTCCTCAGGTGTCATCTGGCAATAGCACATCAGAATGATTTTATCGCCCTTCTGCACACAGCGCGCCGCCGCACCGTTCAGACAAATCATGCCACTGCCTGCTTCGCCTGCGATGGTGTAGGTTTCAAAGCGTTCTCCGTTGTTGATATCTACAATCTGCACCTTTTCGTATTCCAGAATCCCTGCTGCGGCAAGCAAATCGGAATCAACGGTGATGCTGCCGACATAATCCAATTCTGCCTGCACAACGGTTGCTCTGTGGATTTTTCCTTTTAACATATTCAAATACATATCGTTTTCTCCTTAGCCCTCGTAAATAAAGTTGTCAATCAATCTGGTTTTGCCGATATAAACTGCCATAGCAACCAATACGGGCGGCTGCATTTTGCTGACAGGCTCAACGGAAACGGCATCCACTGCTTTTACATAATCAATGCGTGCCAGAGGCTCTTTTTCGATCAATTCCTTCATAGCTGTTGTGATGGCATCTGCGGATGCTTCGCCATCTGCCGCCAGCTTCTGCCCCAGCTTCACTGCCTGGCTCAGCACCAAAGCCGCCTTGCGTTCTTCTTCGTTCAGGTATGTATTTCTGGAGCTTTTTGCCAGACCGTCTGCTTCACGCACAATAGGGCAGCCGATGATTTCAATATCAAAATTCAAATCACGCACCATGCGGCGAATAACGGAAAGCTGCTGTGCATCCTTCTGCCCGAAATAAGCACGGTCAGGCGCTACGATATGGAACAGCTTGGAAACAACGGTGCAAACGCCACGGAAGTGAATGGGTCTGCTCTTGCCGCAAAGCTCGCCTGTCAGTCCGCTCATATCCACAAATGTGCAAGCATCCTCTGCGTACATTTCAGAGGGTTCGGGGTTAAAAAGAAGTGCTGCGCCTGCGTTTTCGCAAAGTGCGGCATCCCTCTGTAAATCTCTGGGATAGCTTGCCAAATCCTCTGTAGGCCCGAACTGTGTGGGGTTTACAAAGTCACTGACAACAACTCTGTCATTTTCCTTTACCGCTCTGTCGATCAAGCTCTTGTGTCCTTCGTGAAGAAAGCCCATTGTGGGAACTAATCCAACGGAAAGCCCCTCGGCTCTCCATGCCTTCACTGCTGCTCTGACTTCTGAGATAGTTTTTACGATTTTCATGGTTTGCCTCCGTATTAGTACAATTTATTGATAATGTCATCTGCGATTTTAAAGGTATGCTCTGCGGCAGGGAAGGTGCCTTCCTTAACCTCTTTGATATAATCCGTAAAGCCCTGCTTCATCACTTCGCCTGCGTTTGCAAAATGCTTTACAAATTTCGGCTTAAAATCGGAGAAAAGCGCAAGCATATCCTGATAAACCAAAACCTGACCATCGCAGTCCGCACCTGCGCCAATGCCGATGGTAGGGATGGAAACGCTTTCTGTAATCAGCTTTGCCAGCTTTGCGGGGATACATTCCAGAACGATGGCAAATGCGCCTGCTGCCTCAACTGCCTTTGCTTCTTCAATCAATCTGCGTGCATCTGCCTCGCTCTTACCCTGCACCTTAAAGCCGCCGAAGGCATTGACAGACTGGGGGGTCAGCCCGATGTGTGCCACAACGGGGATAGATGCCTCTGTGATTGCTTTAATCTGGGGACAAACAGACGCGCCGCCCTCCAGCTTGACAGCCTGACATCTGCCTTCCTTCATCAGTCTGCCTGCATTCACAACGGCATCATAAACGGAGGTCTGGTAGCTCATAAAGGGCATATCGCCGACAACGAGTGCATTTTTTGCACCTCTGGTAACAGCGGCGGTGTGGTGAATCATATCCTCCATGGTAACGGAGAGGGTATCCTCATAGCCGAGCATAACCATGCCCAAAGAGTCGCCAACCAAAATGGTATTTACGCCACATTCATCCACTAGCTTTGCTGTGGAATAATCATAAGCGGTCAGCATAGTGATTTTGTCTCCGTCCAATTTTTGCTGCTGCAGGGTAGCTACTGTGTTTTTCATTGTTCCAACTCCTTTTCCAAATGCTTGTAATCCTTCTGCGGGTGCTTTTGCTGAGCAATTCTGATAAGCTGTTTGGAAAGGGCGGTGTAGGCGGTCAGAATATCCTGACCTACAGTGCTTTCCGCTGCAAATTTCCGTATCTCCTGCAAATGCTTCGATACGGTTTGGGCATCTCCACGCTCGATGGGGCCTGTAAGTGCATTTACCGCACCCTTTTCTGCCACGCTCTGCGCATTTCCCAGAAGAAGGGGAGATAAAGCCTCTGCTGCCGCCGCTTCGGAAAAGCCGCATTTGACAAGCAGGGCGGTGCCCATATCTGCCAGTGCGACAATCTGGTTGCTGACCATAACTGCGGCTGCATGGTAGAGGGCTTTGCTGTCGGGAGAAATGGCAACTACGGTGTTTCCCATTTCGCTGAACAGTGCTTTTAGCTCCGCAAGATGTGCGTCACTTCCTTCGATGGTAAAGCACGCCTTCCCCAAATCCAGATAGGAGGTAGCTTTGCTGCTGATTGCATACAGGGGATGAATTGAATACCGATAGGCTCCTCTGTTTTCTGCATCAAAAAAAACGGTCGATGGAATCGAACCGCTGCAATGACATATATTTTTATTTTTGATAGGCAGATTACGCATGTCATCCCATATCTCACCGATTGCGCCATCCGGCACAGTGAGAAAAAGGGTATCACTGTCTTTCGTAATTTCTTCTATACTTGTATAGTATCTGCTCTGTGTAAATTCTGCGGCCTCCTTCGCGGAGGCGGGTGTGCGGCTGTAATAACCGCTGATTTCGATGCCGTGCATCGCAAGATATTTACCCAGTGTGAAGCCGACCTTTCCGGCTCCGATAAAACCTGCTCTCATACCTATCACCTTCCTTCACAAAGAAGTGATAAGACAAGATACATCTGCTGCCATTTGTGCCGTTCCGAGGATACAGCCATCCGGCGAATCAAAAAAATAAAATATATAAAATTTGCAGTATAGCTTCTTTCAGAATGCCATCCGTCAGTTAATATAGCACATTTATCCCGATTTGTATAGAGGAAATTGTGAAAGAGTATCAAAAGCCTTTAAAGCGAAAGGGATTGGCTTTGTTTCCGAAGGAAAAAGGAAAAACGGCTCGTATTCGGAGGGAGGCTTCGGAAGAAAACGAACCGTTTTTTGGAGAATTTTCATTGGAAAGGAAAATAGAATTTCAGCGTTTTTGCGGATAGCACCAAAACAAGCAACGGTAAAAAACCATTCCTTGTTTTGCATGTGAAAAATATGAGATAAGAGTTATTTTTAGGGTACCATTCTGTGTGCTACATTCCCAGAGAAACCAGAGGAATGAAGATAAACAATGTCAGAATGGGAATCAAAATCTGTGTGACAGCAATATCAAAGTACACCTCCTTATGTGTCAGCTTACAGATTCCGAGTAACGTGATTTGTGCGCCCTGATGGGGCAGGGTATCCAGTGTACCCGCTGCGATGGCACCGATACGATGCACTGCTTCCAGACTAACGCCCATGCTCTTATAGGTATCTGTCAATGCCGCGAAGGCAACACCCATACCACCGGAGGCGGAGCCGCAAACGCCTGCGCAGATTGCGATGGTTACTGCAACGAATACCAGAGGGGAGATGGAGAGGTTTTGCAGATGGGTAATCAGATAATGGAACCCGTCTGTCTGCTCTACCACGCCGCCGAAGCCGACAACGATCGCAGTGTTCAGGATGGCAGAGCCGGAGTCTGCCGCACCCTTGTTGAATACCTCAATCCAGCTGTTGATATTTGCAACCTTCTTGAACATCAGCACAACCGCTAAGATAATGCCGACGGTTACGGAGGTTTCCACGGGCAGCTTCAGTGCATTGAAGCACAGGATGATTGCCGCAATGGGAATCAGCGCAATGATGGGGTGGGGCAGGTTATCAGAGGAGCGTTCCTCCAATTCCTCTGCGGAAAGCTGCATTTTCAGGCTTGCGTCCTCAAAGAGCTTGCCCTGCGCCGTAAATTTTCTGGCTCTGCATTCCAGCCAAACGAAAATCATCAGGAACTCTGCGGCGGTGGCAATCAGGGAGGGGAGGAAGGCTGCCGTTGCAGTTGTGCCTAAGCTTTTCATGGCGATGGTGTTCTGAATAGAGGGAGAGCCGGGCGCTGTCATGGACCATGTCCAGCAGCCTGCCGAAATTGCCGCAGGAATCAGGCGGCGTGTCAGATTGGCACGCTTGAACATCTGCAAAGCAATGGGGTAAACCACGAAGAATACAACAAAGCCGCTCACACCGCCGAAGGTCAAAAGACCTGTGATACACATAATCATGGGAGCAACAAAGTGGTTGCCGCAGAAGCATCCCATGGTGCGTGCGATGGATTCCGCCGCCCCTGTGAACTGATAGACTGCACCAAAGAGCGCGCCGACAAAGAAAATCAGAAAATACTTCGTGATATAATCCGATGTGGCAGGCATGAAGTGCTGCAGCAGGGTATCCAGAATGGGCATACCGGAAAGCACGATAACAAAGATGGTAACAACCGGTGCCAGAATCAAGGCACTCATTTGTCGAAATGCCAGCACGCCAAAGAGGATGATGGCGATCAGCAAAATCAATACGCTAAAATTCATATTCCCTTCTCCTTTCCTTTATGAAAGCCGATTAACGGAAATTGGGTTTGCGTTTTTCCAGGAACGCCTGCATCCCAACCTGCTTATCCTCAGTTGCGAAGCAAAGCCCAACCAAGTCCTTCTCTACCTCCAAAGCATTCATCAAATCCATATCTGCGCCCTTGTTGATAGAGAGCTTTGCATACTTGATTGCCATTGGGGACACCTTTAAAATATCATCCATCAGTGCCTTTGCTTCATCCATCAGAGCCTCTGCGGGAACCACTCTGTTTACCAGACCGTAACGCAGGGCTGTCTGTGCATCAATGTGCTTGCCTGTGTAAATCATTTCCTTTGCCAGGCCTGTACCAATCAGACGAGGCAGTCTCTGCCCTGTTCACTTCTGTAGGGCTGCATCTGCACGATGTCTGCGCCTGCAACAAAGCCTCTGCCTTCGCCTGTGATGATAACGCCGTAGATGTCATTTTCTTTGCTTACATAATCGAATACCATCTGCAGCTCATCCAAGGTCTGATTGTTCAGAGCGTTCAGCGCCTTGGGGCGGTTCATAGTAACGATGAGTACATGGTTTTCCAGATCCAGCTTCAGGTTTTCCAGTGCGTTTGTGTTCAGGTTTTTCATAATAAATTCCTCCTTGATGTCTTGTGTTTTGTTTTGTGTTTTTTATTGGTTTTTGTATAGTTTTTATATTTTTTCACGGAAGGAGACAGCTTTTTTTGTACGCCGCTTGCTGATTTTTGGGTACAAAAAGAACACCTGCTGTTTTCGCATTTTTTCACGAAACACCCGATTTCTTCGGGGGACGGAAATCCGCAAAAACAGCCTGCGGTGTCTCTCCCGTTATAAACGTATGAAGTTATCTTTTTTGCAGCTCATATTTTGCAATCTTCTTATATAATGCGCTGCGGCAGATTTTTTCTGGTGGCGGCAATGATGCGCACATCTACGGGAATGGGCTTGTAGCCCCCGATTTTTTCAATCTCTTTTTCCTGCAGCACACGCAGCAGCTTTGCCTGCATCCCTAAGGGCATATCCCCGATTTCATCCAGAAAAAGCGTTCCGCCGCTTGCCAGCTCGAATTTTCCCTTTTTGCCGCCCTTTTTCGCCCCTGTGAAAGCACCCTCTTCGTATCCGAAAAGCTCACTTTCCAAAAGCTCATTGGGAATGGCGGCACAGTTAATGCTGACCATCGGCTTTTCCCGCCGCTCTCCGTTGTTGTGGATGGCATTGGCGAAAACCTCCTTGCCTGTGCCTGTTTCGCCTGTCAGCAGAACGGGGAACATGGTCTTGGCGGCTTTATAGCCTGCCTTTTTGACCTCTGCAAAGCGTGGACTGTTGCCGACGATTTTATCGAAGGAATATTGCGAGCTGTTTCTGCTGCGGTATTCCTCTCTGTAAAATTCATATTCGGAATATTTCCGCATCAGCTTCTTTGCAGAATCCAGAGTTTGCAGTCGGAATTTTACCTGTGCCACGCCTGCAATGACATTGTGGTTTTCGTCATATACGGCGGAGCGGTTTACCAGAAAGATTCTGTCCGAATCATCGTCCGATTTTTCGCTTAGGCGAAGAATGGCGCCTTCCTCTTGGTAGGCATAATTGACAATGTCAATCATTTTTGTATTGGGGATAATCTCTGCAATACTTCTGCCGATGGCATACTCTCTGGTGGTTTTCAGGTATTGGCAGTATTGCTCGTTTATATCTGTAATCACATCATGGTTATCGACAACGACGAAGCCGTCATCGGTCAGCGTCAGTATCTCGTCAAAGATGTATTTGTATCGTTTGTCTTGATTTATTTCTGTCATGCTCTCTCCTCCTTTCTTTTTATTTTAGCACGCTTTTTTGCGGTTCTATTGAAATTCTCTGTTTGGGGACTGGATTCTTCTTTTAGAGACTTAATTCTCTTTTTAGAGACGGTGTTCTCTGTTTGGAAACAAGACTCTCCGATCGGAAACACATTTCTTCTTTTGGAGACATAGTCTCTAAATAGAGACAAAGTCTTTGCTTGAAAAAACAAATGTCTTTTTCTGTAGAAAGAAGCATTTTGCCCCCTTTTCCGTTGCTACGGAGGGTAAATCCGTTTTATTTTTCGGAAAAAATGTTGATTTTCGTCCAAAGCAGGTCGGTGAAAAGTCGCAGTTTTCCTTGATTTCTAAGGCTTTTTCCGGAAAGGGGGGGGATTTCCCTTTCCAAAGACTGCCGCCTTCCTTTTTTGCTTTGGGCAGGTGGATTTATTTTTTTCTTTCTGCCCTATATAAAAGCAAGAAGTGTGCCAAAGTTGAAATTTCAGAAAATATTTTTTTGCGGAATGTTGAAAAACCTTGATTTTGCGGGCTTTTTCTACATTCGGAAAAATTTTCTTGTTTTTTCTAAATGAAAATCAAAAAGAGACATTTGTCTCCAAAAGGAGAATGTTTAGAAAAAATGGAGAGAAAACGGAAGGGGAGAGACAGATTTGTTTCTGAATGGAAAAGAAGAAAAAGGTTGTGCTTTCATAAACGCACCCTCTGCTGCCATATCCTCATACAAATCAGTAATAGGGTCTCCCTTGGATTGCAGATACGCAGCAGTGAAGGGAACACCCGCGGCGGAGGAGGGGTATACGCCTAAGCCATGGTTCACATAATAGGGATCTAAGCCGGCGGCAAGAATTTCGTCCTTCGTTAGCCCCTGTGTCAGCTGATGCACGATGGTGCCCATCATCTCCAAATGGGCGAATTCCTCTGTAGCAATGTCATTCAGCGTTGCTTTTGCCTCAGGCGTTACCATCGTAAATTTCTGGCTGAGATACCGCAGGGATGCACCTAGCTCGCCATCTGCACCCCCATATTGTTCAATCATGATTTTCGCAAGTCTTGCATCGGGTTTTGTAATTTTCACAGGAAATTCCAATTTCTTTTCATAAATCCACATTTATTTACACTCCTTTCCTGCCAGAGAAAAATTGGCATCGTTCTGCCAAGGCCATGGATTTTCCATCCACTGCCAAGCCTGTGTATTGGCGGCATAGCTGCGGAAGGAGCAAAGAGGCCCAAATGTCTCTTCGTATTTCATACGAACCGTGTCAGCGGCAGTGATGACCTGATTGTATGCTGCAATGGCATCGCTGTCATCGGGGTGCGTATTCAGAAAAAGCCCCAAATCTACAGCAATAAAGTCAAGCTCCATCAAAGATTTCAATAATTCCTCCTGATTCATACCTCTGCCCCCTTTCCGAAACGATAAAGATTCCAGCCGGAGCAATAGGGGATAGCCAGATCGGCAAAGACCGTGCCGCAGATAAGGCTCTGCTCAGCCTCCATCGGTGCTTCATAGGGCTGGAAGGGCACCATAGCCTGCGCCGGCCCAATTTGCTCCAGCACGCAGGCGTTGCAATTTCCTATCATGGTAGCCGGTGTCAGCGTGGCGGAAGCGGTCTCTGCGTTGTTTTGTCTGCAATGCTGATTACAGGCGAAGTTTCTGCACATTTCTCTCATGCGTGTTCCTCCTTTTGGCATTTACAATATTTATACTATGGAAAAAGTCGATTATGGTGCGAAGGGATTTCCGAAAAAGAAAAATGGCAATGACAAAGGACTCTTTCGAGTCCTCTGTCATTGCCACATAATAATCTAAATGACGGAGAGGGGAAGCAAGGAAGGGAGAGCTTCCGCCTCAGCCGATTTTCATTTTTTTGGGTTCTATTAGGAAATAGACATACCGAATACCAGACCTGCAATGATGATAGCACCGATTGCGATAGGGTCAAGGATTTTAACGATGAATTTGTATACAGGTGCAAGGGTGAATTTGAACTTGCCATAGGAGGTAGCTTCCTCTACGGAATTGTCTGTACCCCAAATCCAGCCAACGAATACAGTTGTAAAGAATGCACCCAGAGGCAGCAGCAGTCTGTCTGTCAGGTATTCCAGGAAGTCACCAAAGATAGGATAGCTGATACCGTCGCCGGAGATCCAGATACCCTTCAGGTTCATGTATGCCTGAGAAAGTGTATACATAACACCAATGATAAAGATAACGATGGATGCACCGAGCAGTGCTTTCTTTCGTTCGAATCCCTTTTCTTCTACCAGGAAAGCAATCGTACCTTCCAGAATGGAGGTGGAAGAAGTGATTGCAGCGAAGAACAGCAGGAAATAGAATACGGTACCAATCAGCTGGCCGCCGGGAATAGCCATGAATACGCCTGCCAGTGTAGCAAACCCAAAGCCGCCGCCCATACCGGGAGCAATACCTGTCGCAAATACAGCGGGGATAATCATGAAGCCTGCAAACAGAGCAACCAGAGTGTCCAATGTACAAACGATAGCCGTGTTGGAAATCAGGTTATCTTCATTGGAGAGGTAGGAAGCGTATGTCATCATAACGCCCATGCCAAGGGAGAGGGAGAAGAATGCCTGCCCCAGAGCGGTCAGGATTGCAACGCCGTTGATAGTGGAGAAATCAACATTCAGCATGTATTTCAGACCATCATCTGCACCGGGAAGAGTACAGGAACGAATCATCAGAGCAATCAGCATGATGAACAGCAGGGGCATCAGAAGCTTAGACATCTTTTCGATACCGGCTGTGCCGTGGCTGATGATATAAGCCGTTAAGAACAAGAAGATGAAGGGGAAGATAACAGCACCCTGCAAAGGGAATGTGCCGTCTGCGCCCAGCAGATTATTCAGGAAGTAAGCTGTAGGGTCAGCCCAGATGGTTTTTACATCTACTATGTAGGCAACGATATATTTCATCGCCCAGCCGCCAACCTGACAGTAGTAGCAAAGGATGATGAAGCCTGTCAGAACACCAAGGCCGCCAACCCAGGACCATTTTGCGTTTAATTCACGCATAGCGCCAACTGCATTTTTGTGTGTTTTACGTCCAACCGTAAATTCTGCCATCATAACGGTTGTACCAACCAGAGCAACGATAATCAGATAGATAATCAAGAAGGCACCACCGCCGCAGAAATAAGCCTTACCGGGGAATTTCCAGATGTTGCCCAGACCTACAGCAGAGCCTGCTGCAGATAGGATGAAGCCTAGCTTCGAACCAAATTGACCACGATTTTCAGCTGATGTAGACATAAGTATTCCTCCTTTACAGATAAACGATAGATTTGAAGCCCTATTGTTTCGCTGGATGAGATGCAAGAATACTGAAACGACATAAAACGCATAATGGATACATATAATGGCCTTCTTTCCAGACATCCTTTTCTCAGTCCCTCTTCTAAGTTGTATGATGTCTGATAGGGAATCTTTCCTGATAAAGAAGAAAATGTATGCAGTTCCAATATCTTACAAATTTATCCTAAGGCTAGAATAGCGGAAAATCATGTAAATTTCCATAAAAAAACCGTTAAGATTTAGGCGTGTTTCTCTTAATGTCAATAGCAAAAATGAAATGTGATTGTATAGTATGAATAAAAGGACAGTATACATAATGGCGTTTCACCTATAAAAATGCTAAATTATGGGCAAAAAAAGAGGACGAAGGGGGAGCCTTCGTCCTTTTTATCATATCGTTTATGCAACAGTATGCTTTTATGTTTCTTTTTAAGAAATATTTTCTTTTTGAGAAATTTTTGAATTAGGAAATAGACATACCGAATACCAGACCTGCAATGATGATAACACCGATTGCGATAGGGTCAACGATTTTTACCATGAATTTGTAAACAGGTGCCAGGGAGAATTTGAATCTGCCGTGAGAAGTAGCTTCCTCTACGGATTTTTCGGGGCTCCAAACCCAACCGACACAGAGTACGGAGAACAGTGCGCCCAGAGGCAGCAGCAGTCTGTCTGTCAGGTATTCCAGGAAGTCGCCGAAGATGGGGTATTCGATACCGTTCTTGGAAACCCAGATACCCTTGATGTTCATGTAAACCTGAGACAGTGTGTAGAATACGCCGATGATGAATACAACAACGGATGTACCAAGCAGTGCATGGTTTCTCTTAAGACCTTTTTCCTCAATCAGGAATGCAATCGTACCTTCCATGATGGAAGTAGAGGAGGTTACTGCTGCGAAGAACAGCAGGAAGTAGAACAAGAGACCGAACAGTGTACCGCCGGGGATTGCTTCAAATACGCCTGCCAGTGTTGCGAATGCGAAGCCGCCGCCCATACCGGGGTCGATGCCTGTAGCGAATACAGCGGGGATAATCATGAAGCCTGCGAACAGAGCAACCAGAGTATCCAGTACGCAAACGATACCGGTGTTGGAAATCAGGTTATCTTCATCAGACAGATAGGAAGCGTATGTAACCATGATACCCATACCAAGAGAGAGCGAGAAGAATGCCTGACCCAGAGCAACCAGAATAGCGTTGCTGTTGATGGTAGAGAAATCAACATTCAGCATGTATTTCAGACCTGCGTCAGCGCCGGGCAGTGTGCAGGAGCGAATCATCAGACCAATCAGCAGTACAAACAGTAAGGGCATCAGAACCTTGGACATCTTTTCGATACCTGCTGTACCGTGACTCAGAATGAAGGCTGTCAGGAACAGGAAAATCAGAGGGAAAATAACAGCACCCTGCAGAGGGAAGCCGTTTGCGCCCAGCATGCCAAGGAAGTAAGCCGTAGGATCAGCGTATACCATCTTTGCTTCTGCAATGTAAGCGTAGATGTATTTCATAGTCCAGCCGCCAACCTGACAATAGTAACAAAGGATGATGAAGCCTGTCAGAACGCCGATACCGCCTGCAAAGCCCCATTTCTGGCTGATGGCGCGGAAGGAACCGAGTGCATTTTTGTGTGCGTTACGACCTACCGTAAATTCTGCCATCATAACTGTGGTACCGATCAGAGCAACCATGATGATGTAAACCAACAGGAAAGCACCGCCGCCGCAATTATACGCTTTGCCGGGGAACTTCCAGATGTTACCCAGACCTACAGCAGAACCTGCTGCGGACAGGATAAAGCCTAGCTTTGAACCAAATTGACCGCGATTTTCAGTTGTAGACATAAGTATTCCTCCTTACGTTAAGAAAATAATGAATGATAGCCGGAGTAGAAAGAACCTCCTGTTATGAAAAATTTCTTCCTGAGAAATTTTTCTGCCGCCGTAATTCCCTCCCTCCGATTTCCTTGCCTGTAAAAAAAGACATTGGAAATAAAAATTACTGCGGCGATTTGTAGTAACCTTATTCTACCGTATAATTTGCTTAATTTCAATAAAAAAATTAAAAAAATACAATATTTTTTGTTGAAATGTTTGTATTTAAATAAATACAACGCTAAGAAACGGAAAAATCAAGAAAAAGATGGCATTTATTTACAATCAATTTTTTACATAAAATGGAAAATATTAACAAGAAGTTTATACTATAGATGGAAATAATTAGGATGTTGAAAGAGAGAAAACTGTCACATTCTTGTCACATGTCAGAACAAAAACACCTCGTAAAAAGAAACACACCAAGAGAAATTCTCTTGGTGTGAAACAGATTTCGGTATGCCGTTAAGGGTTCTTTTCGTCAAAAAGCTTGTAATATTGCCAGTTTATCAAGCGTTGCAGCGTTTTCTGCTGTTCTTCGGAAATTTCTGTTTTGTAGGTTCCGTTTGCATCAACATAGATATTTTTTGCACAAACAGGCAATTCTCTGCGTACCTGATTGTTTTCATGCTGCAAAGGGGATTCATAGTCAGACAAAAATAGCTCCAACACAGCAGAGCCGAGGAACTGCGAGCTGATGAGTCCATCCTCCGGCAGGCCGATTTCCGCTGCCGTTTTTGTATTTTTGAGTGCTTTTGCGCTTTCGTTTTGCCAGATGAGGTAGGGTGTTTCGTAAACGGCAAGCTGTTCCTCCGGCGAGCCGTTGGCATCAATGGGGTAATCCAGCAGGTCGAAAAACTCCATCCCGTTGGAAAAACCGGGCAGGTGGTCGCCGAAATAAACCAGAACAATGGGCTCATCGGAGCCTTCTGCATATTCCTTCAAACGCCCGATTTGCTCATCCGCATCCCCGATTCCTTGGAAATACTGCGTCAGCAGGTCTGTCTGCGTTTCGTTCAGTTCGATATCGCTGGAGAAGTTCTGCTCCAGTGTGCCGTATTTTTTCTCATAAGGTCCATGGTTCTGAATTGTTACCGTAAAGGAAAACAGCGGTGTATCCGTCTCCTTGATGTGCGTATCCAGTGTTTCGATGATTTTATCCATTGTTGCCGTTTCGTTCACATAGCCGCCATAGCCCTGCGTCGCAAGGTCGAAGGAATCCTCTAAGAAATAAGAGGCTGCAAACCCTAAATCCGGATATACATTCTGGCGGTTATAAAACCACGCATAGCCGGGGTGAATGGAAAGCGTTTCATAGCCAAGCTTTTGCAGCTGACGGGGCATGCCGTCAAAATCGCTGTGGATAAAGCTGTAGGAGGGCAAAGAGCTGCCGAGATATCGTGTTGCACAGCCTGTCAGCACATCATATTCCGTATTGGAGGTGCCGCCGCCGAAGTTCGGCACAACGACATGCCCGCTGATGGTGCCTTCCTCTGCGCAGATTTCCTTCCAGTTTTTCATCGGGTCGCGGTAGCCCGTAAAATCCAGATGCTCGTTTTCGCTCAGGTCGGAAAATGCTTCGCCCATAATCATAATGATGTGCGGACGCTTTTCTGTGCTGACAGAGGGTGTCCAATCGGTGTCCTCCAGTGTCCGTATGTCCGCCGCAGTATACCCTTCGGGTGCCTTGACCTGCATGATGTTAAACTGATGCAGGAAGGAATAAATCATGCCGCGTGTGTTGTATTGGTTCACCTGAAAATAAGGATTGTCCACAGTCGGGTAGCTGTCATACAGCGCTTGATTTGCATACCAGAGGTGATTTGCCCCAAAGCCGCAGGCAAGCACAAGCACAAGACCCAGAATCCGCGGCAGAGGCGGCAGTGCAATCGCCTTCGATTTCAGAAAGCTGCATACCGGAAGCGCCGCGAATACAATCAGCATGACCCCAATCAGCACCAGCTGATAAACGGGGAAGGTTTTCAGAATGGCGATGACCTCCTTTGCCAAGGTCAGATCCGTCGGCAGAAGCGGCTCCTGCCGCATGGAAACCTTCACACGGTCAACAACCGCAAAGAATATCAGCACAATCCCGACCAGACTGCATGAAAAGCCGATTTTTCTGGTCAGAAAGAAAAACAGCAGTAATGCCAGCAGCACCGGCAGAATATTCAGCAGCAGCATTGTGGGCGCATGCAGAATGTTCCAGCCGACATATAAAATCTTCGTTGTGGTGATGAGATAAACAATGCCCGTGATGAAAACGGCGGCGCAGAGAAGTGTGAGCGCAATGCCGGCGGGCGTGGAAAGAAATTTTTTTGCTTTATTAAGGTAAGAAGTCCTTTCGGGGTCCTTCATGCGGATACCTCCTTTTTGTTCCTGTATCTTTTTATCCCTATAAATACGGATTATACGAGAAAATGTCGAAAATGTAAAGGAAAGTGGCTCGTTGTGTTTTTTCGGCAGTACAAAATCCGTTGAAAAATTAAGAAAATTGTCTCTTTTCAGGGCAGAGAAATGGTGTATAATAAAAATAGTATTGTTTCAAGTATCGGAAAAAACAGGAAATTTCCTGAAAAACATCAGAGATTCGGCTTTTCTATATTGTCAGAACTTGGCAGATTTGCTATAATTATAGGGTTATGAAAAATTTCATGCGAAAAGAACTCTGAAAAAGAGGAGAATAAAAACCATGGGTGAAAAGAGAGAATACAGAAGACGGCGCAGACCTCCCGAGGATATGGAGCTGCAGCAGCGGCAGGTACGCCGCAGGCAGACGCAGGAGCCACACAGACAGCCGCGCAGGCACAGAAGTGTGCAGGAGGAGCAGCCGTATATCGACCCGCGTCGGGTGGCGCAGGGCAGAAGAATGTCCCGCAGAAAGGCAGAGCGGAAGAAACGGCGGCGCAGAAATATTCTGGTAGTGATTTTGCTGCTGCTGCTTCTGGTAGCGGCGTATGCCGGCGCGAAAATCTGGGTTGCGGTGCAGCAATGGGAAAATAAGGCGGAAAAATCCGATTTTACAACATCGGATACGACTGACCCCGAGGAGGATGAAATCATCAATGTTGCCGTTTTTGGTACGGATGAGGATGGTGTCCGCGCGGATGTAAATATGGTCGCAAGCTTTAATACCGGCACGAAGGAGCTGCATTTTATCTCTGTTCCCAGAGATTCCAAGGTCATCATGACAAAGGAAATGACCGATTATCTGGAAAGCAAAAATGCCTATGTCCCCGAACAGAACGGCGTTTACGGGCAATGCAAGCTGACAGAGCTGCATGCCTATGCAGGCGAAAATAACCGCTGTGCATTCTCCGTTGCCATGCTGGAGGAAATCCTCGGCATGAAGATGGATTATTATGTGAAGGTTGATTTGTCTGCCTTCCGCCAGATTGTCGATGCCGTCGGCGGCGTAGATTTTAATGTAGAAGAAAGATTGTATTATGTAGACCCTTATCAGGATTTGTATATCGACCTGTACCCCGGAATGCAGCATTTGGATGGGGATAAGGCAGAGCAGCTGGTTCGTTTCAGAGACGGCTATGTGCAGAAGGATTTGAAGCGTATCGAGGTGCAGCAGCAGTTCATTCAGGCATTGATTGAAAAGGTATGCAGCTCGGATACCCTGATGCGGAATCTGAACGATCTGGTAAAGGTTGCGCTGGATTGCACCGAAAGTAATATTTCCGTGTCCGAAGCGCTGAAGTATGTGAAATATGTGAAGGCCTTAGACCCTGCAAAGATTACCAGTGATACCGTTCCCTATCTGGGTAATCCCGGAAGATATGTCGAGCTGGATGAGGATGGTATTAAGGAATTGGTGAATGAGCGTATTTACGGCATTGCACCCCAAAGCAGCACGGAGGAGCAGGAAGAAAATCAGTTCAACGAAAGCAATCAGGAAGGCAATCAGCTGAATGAGGACGTATAAAAGACAGACGAGTGAGGGATTCCATGAGCAGAACAAGAAAACACCCGAAAAGAAGAAAGCCATTCAATCCGGTGAAAACCTTTTTCAAGGTGATGCTTTCTATCGTAATGGTATTCGTGGTTTTGGCAGGCGGTGCCTGCTTCGCCTATCATAAGGTAACGGGAGAGTGGCCCTTTGGCGGTGATACGATTGCCAAGGATGCAGATGAAACCAGTATGCTGGATGCCCTTTTGGGCAGAAATATGAAGCTGAATGTGGCAGTGTTCGGCGTAGATGCGGACGGCACCAGAACGGACGTTGCCTTTGTCGTGCATTATGACAGCTCTCAGGAAAGCCTGAGCCTGCTTTCTATTCCGAGAGATACGCGTGTGGATGTCTGCACCGATGTAGAGCAGCTTCTGGGCAAAAGATACGGTGTCATGAAGTTTAACGCAGTGCATGCCATCGGCGGCAAGGAATATGGTCCGCAGGCGGCAGTGCTGCAGCTGGAGGATATGCTGGGGATTAAGATTGACCATTATGTAAAGGTTGATTTTAACGCACTGGTAGAAATCGTCGATGCCGTTGGCGGCGTTGAGGTAGATGTGCCGCGGGATATGAAATGGGACATGAGCGATACCGGCGATATCAAGATTGACCTGAAAAAAGGTCTGCAAACGCTGGATGGCAATAAGGCATTGCAGCTGGTTCGTTTCCGTAAGGGCTATGCCAACGGTGATGTCGGGCGTATTCAGGTGCAGCAGATGTTCTTAAAGGCGTTGGCAACAAAGGTGCTGAGTACGGAAAGCATTGTGAAAAACCTTGGGGACTATATCAAGGTGATGTATAAATATGTAGATACGGATGTAAGCCTTTCCGATGCACTGAAATATGCAAACTATATCACCAAGATTGATATGAGCAAAATGACGATGGAAACTCTGCCCGGTGTCGGTCAGTATATCAGCGGTGTGTCCTACTTTATCCATGACCCTGCCGAAACGACAGAGGTGGTGGATCGCCTGTTCTATAATGTAGCCCCTGCCGGCAATACAGATAGCGACAGCAGCAACAGCAAGGATCTGACCATTGAGGTTTCCAACGGCGGCACGGTAGCAGGTCTGGCAGCACGGTTCACGGAGCTTTTGAAGAACGAAGGCTATACTGTGACAGAGCCGACGAACTATACCGGCGAAAAGCTCAGCTATACCCGTATTCTGGTAAAGAATGAGGGCGTTGGGCAGGATCTGGTCAGCTATTTTAAGGATGCCAGAGTGGAGGTTCTGCCGAATGCAGTCGGCAGTGCAGATATCCGCATTGTCCTTGGCACCAATGAGCAGTAAGAGGCTGTGGAAGGAATAGGAGAATCAATATGGATTATAAAATGCTTTTTATCCGTGCGATAAAATCAGGCTGCCTGTGCAGTGTGCTTTATCATGGATTTATGCTGATTACGGGCATGGCAATCAGCCTCAGACAGGTTGTTACATTTACAGTGGTCTTTATCCTGTTGTATTTCCTGTGGCTGGTTTTGGTAAGTAAAAAGAATAGATAATAAGAAGAACCGAGGAAGGGAATTTTATTCGATCCTCGGTTCTTTCTGTTTAAGCAAGTCAAAATCTCATTTTGACTTAAATTGACTTAAAGTTATTTCAGCCCAAGGCTGATGAGAAGGCTTCGGTCAACCCGCCGCATCATGGTATCATCCAGACAGCAAAGCTTTTCCCGCAGGCGCTGCTTGTCAATCGTGCGAATCTGCTCCAGCAGCACAACGGAATCCTTCGGCAGTGCGTATACTGCGGAGGAAAGCGCGATGTGCGTCGGCAGCTTCGCCTTGTTCATCTGAGAGGTGATGGCGGCGCAGATTACTGTCGGGCTGTATTTGTTCCCGATATCATTCTGCACGATTAAAACGGGGCGGATGCCGCCCTGCTCGCTGCCCACCACAGGGCTGAGGTCTGCAAAAAATATATCTCCTCGTCTGACAATCATGTTCTCACACTCCGCTGTTTGGTCTGGTCAGCGGCGGAAGAATAATATGTAAGTGGATGCCCTTCCTGCTGACTGTTTTCAGTATGGACAAAAACAGGGGTGTTTATTCCGCGATTCGGAAGGTATCGGCATCGAATTGCGGATGAAAGGTAAATTCGTGATAGTCCATTCGGTAGCGCTCCTTGTCATCTGCATCATAAATGACAAAACGGACGGGCAGCAGGCTTTCACGGTCAATCCAGAGTTTTTCTGTGGCAAGTCCGTCATCGTTGCCGGGAATGACAGCCTCAAGCACTACGCACTTGGAGGAATCAAACGAAGCCGTTTCCACGCTGACCCCCTCCGATTGCATATAGTTTCTGATAAACTGCCCCAGAAACAGCTCACTGCGGTGCTGTGATTCGGGCACATCTCGGATGATGCGGTCATTCACTCTGGGGTTGTACTGACAGATGCGGTCGCCGTCAAAAACGGTGTAGTTGCCGGCAACGGTCTCCGGTGCGGTCAGCTCCAAGCGATATTCCCCCGTGGATTTGTAGTATTGCTTGGTCTCATAGATCTTTTCGCCGTTTTCTGTCTGGCGGATGAGCGTTGCCGTGCAGGCATAGCCCTCCATTTCGGCAAGCTGCTGTTGGATTTCCTCAAGCTCCGTCAGGTTTTTCTCCCGACTGCACGCACAGACGGCAAAAAGCAGAACGAAGGAAAGAAAAAGTGAGAAAAATCGTTTCATGGCGTTCTCCTTTGAAATTGGGTTCCCTTCAATTTATGATTTTTGCCGGCGGAATAGTCGCGGAGGGCGGAGTTTTTGCACCTTGCGGTAAAATAGGCTTTGGCGTTGCTTGGAAAGATATGGTATCATTTGCATGAGTGAAGTGAAAGATAAATCGATACTTGTAGATGGAGGTAATCAAAATGAAAGAATATCAACATTTGATTGGGAAGATTATTGTCGCAGTGGCAATTATAGTTGCCGCAATCATTATAGCGCAGGCTATTGGTGGAGCTGGAGAAAGTATCCGTAGTGGCTTGTTGCAATTAGGTGATGCTCTTCGATAACTTCCGATTTAGCGGTATCCTTTTGCGAAAGCAGACAGTCTGATTTTCCTGCAAGATGTTTTACTTGATTATTCCCTTTCGTTAGGGTATAATGATTAGGAACTTATAGCAGATAAGAATTTTTTGACTTTTAGGGAGGTAGAAAATATGAGCAGAATTAAAACTATCGCAACACGCGATTTGAACAAATCCGTACAGAACGGTGGCTGCGGCGAATGCCAGACATCTTGCCAGTCCGCTTGCAAAACATCCTGCGGCGTAGCAAACCAGCCTTGCGAAAAACAGTAATCGCAAATCAAACATGAGACAAAATCGGAAAGGGGCTGTAGCAAACAGCCCTTTTTTGAATGTAAATAGATTTTAACAGAGTGATGAGGTAGAAAAATGGTACATCAATATAAATTGAATGGTTACAACATCGTGCTGGACACCTGCAGTGGCTCCATCCATAGCGTAGATGATCTGGCGTATGATGTCATCGGCATGATTCGCGAGTATACGCAGGGGGATATCATTGATGCCATGCTCGAAAAATATGACGATGTCACAGCGGAGGATGTGCAGGAATGTATTGACGATGTGGTGGCACTCAGACGGGCAGGCAAGCTGTTTACGCCCGATAATTATGAACATCTGGCGTATGATTTCAAGGCGAGAAATACGGTGATTAAGGCATTGTGCCTGCATGTTGCACACACCTGCAACCTAAACTGTTCCTATTGCTTTGCCAGTCAGGGTAAATATCAGGGGGAACGTGCGCTCATGACATTTGAGGTCGGCAAGCGTGCGATTGATTTTCTGATTGAAAATTCCGGCACAAGAAGAAACCTTGAGGTGGACTTTTTCGGCGGCGAGCCCTTGATGAACTGGGATGTGGTAAAGCAGGTGGTTGCGTATGCAAGAGAGCAGGAAAAGCTGCATGATAAAAACTTCCGCTTTACGCTGACCACAAACGGGATGCTGATTGATGATGAGGTTATCGAGTTTGCAAACAAGGAAATGCACAATGTTGTGCTTTCTCTGGACGGCAGAAGGGAAGTGCATGACCATCTGCGCAAGGATTATGCAGGCAACGGCAGCTATGACCGCATTGTGCCGAAATTTCAGGAATTTGTGAAAAAGCGTGGGGATAAAAACTACTATATGCGTGGTACCTTTACCCATAATAATGTAGATTTTACGAATGATCTGTTCCACATGGCGGATCTGGGTTTTACGGAGCTGAGCATGGAGCCTGTTGTCTGCGCGCCTGATGACCCGTATGCGCTGACAGAAGAGGATAAGCCCATTCTTTTCGAGCAGTATGAGCTGCTGGCGAAGGAAATGCTGAAGCGTAAAAAAGAGGGCAGACCGCTGACCTTCTATCATTATATGCTGGATTTGGAGCATGGCCCCTGTATCTATAAGAGAATTTCCGGCTGTGGCAGCGGCACGGAATATATGGCAGTGACCCCTTGGGGCGAGCTGTATCCCTGCCATCAGTTTGTCGGGGATGAAAAATACAGCATGGGCGATATCTGGAAGGGTGTTACCAATAAAGAGGTGCAGGATGAATTTAAGTGCTGCAACGCCTACGCCAGAGAGGGCTGTAAGGATTGCTGGGCGAAGCTGTATTGCTCCGGTGGCTGTGCGGCAAATGCGTACCATGCAACAGGCAGCATTACAGGCATTTATGAATATGGCTGTGATTTATTCAAAAAAAGAATCGAATGTGCCATTATGATGCAGGTAAGCGAAGCAACGGAGTAATCATGCCTGTGAGATGGAAAAGGAAGATTTTATGGATACACCGATTTGTGATTTCATAAAGGAATACGAAGCGAAGGGCACCTCCCGTCTCCACATGCCGGGGCACAAGGGCGTGCCCTTTTTGGGGTGCGAAAATCGAGATATTACGGAGATTTGCGGCGCGGATGAGCTTTACGAGGCGGAGGGCATTATTGCGGCAAGCGAGAAAAATGCGAACGCGCTTTTTGGCTTTGGCAGGACGATTTATGGGACGGAGGGCTCCTCGCAGTGCATCCGTACCATGCTGTTTCTTGCGATGCAGGAGAGGAAGAGCCGCACGGAACGCCCTGTGATTCTGGCGGCGCGCAATGCCCATAAGGCATTTTTGTATAGCTGTGCCCTGCTGGATGTGGATGTGGAATGGCTGCTTCCCGAAGGAGCAAAATCCCTCTGCGCCTGCCCGATTACGGCGGAGCAGGTAGCCGAAGGGCTGAAAAAATCAAGTGCTTTCGCCGTTTATATTACCGCGCCGGATTATCTGGGAGGTTCCCCGGATATCAAGGGAATTGCGGCGGCTTGCAGGGCGGCGGGTGTGCCGCTTTTGGTAGATAATGCGCATGGAGCATATCTGAAATTTCTGCACCCATCCAAGCATCCATTGGATTTGGGGGCGGCGATGAGCTGCGATTCCGCGCACAAAACCTTGCCTGTGCTGACGGGGGGTGCGTATCTGCATTTGTCGGAGGAATGGGCGGAAAGGGTTGGCAGACAGGCGAAAAAAGCCATGGAGCTGTTTGGCTCGACAAGCCCCTCCTATCTGATTTTGCAGTCTTTGGATTTGTGCAACCGCTATCTGGCGGAGGGCTATCGGGAAAAATTACAGTGGACGATTGGACAGATTGGACACCTGAGAGGACAGCTAAAAAAGCAGGGGTGGACAGTCATGATGGACAGCGACCCCTTGAAGCTGACAATTTTTACGGGCGAAAAGGGCTATCGCGGCAGAGAGGTCGCAGAAGTTTTGCGTGCGCATGAAGTCGAATGTGAATTTGCCGATTTGGATGCGGTGGTGCTGATGGCAACCCCCGAAAATACGGAACGGGATTTTCAGCGCATTGAAAAGGCACTGGAGCGCTTGCCGCAGAAGGAAAAAATCGAACCCTCACAGATGCCGCAAATTCTGCCGAAGCAAAAAATGCGGATTCGGGAGGCGATTTTCGGCAGATGGGAGGAAATTTCCTGCGAAGAAGCGGTGGGACGGATTTGTGCAAGCCCCTGTGTTTCCTGCCCACCGGCGATTCCGATTGCGGCAAGCGGAGAGGAAATCACAGCAGAGCTGCTGCCGCTTTTTCGGGCGTATGGCATAGAAAAAATCGAGGTTGTGAAGGAATGAAAAGAGAGTGCAGGGAACGGCGCTCTTTTTTTGTGCCGAAAAGTTTTACAATTTCTTTAAGTTTTCCGAAAAAGGAACAAAAACGCATTGCATTGTGATATGATATTTGACAGAATCAGAAAAATACGGGAACTTTTCCGAATAGTTTCCGTCTGAATAAAAAGTATGTTTATGATGCGTTGATCAAAGGAGATGAGGGAATGAACAGAAACAAGAAAACGGCAAAGTGTGCCATGGGGATGGCGCTCGCCGCAGTACTGCTGCTTTCCCCCCTGAGCTATCTGGGGACGGAAACGGCGTATGCGGCAACGACCTATTATAACCAGAAAACGGAGAAAACCGTAACCCGCGGGGTGACATACGAAAAGAGCAGCCGTATGACGGATGCGGGTATTCAGAATATACATGTGCTGAAGGTTGACCTGACGGAAAGTACACTGCAATTCAAGGAAGTGGAAAGCAAGACGGACTATGGTTTGAAGGAAACCGTTAAGAAGCTCTTGACGGATAACGGCGCGGTTGCTGGGGTAAACTCTGACTTCTTCGGCTTGAGCGGCTCCTATTCTGCGGCATTTGGCCCGATTGTGCGAGACGGCGAGGTAATTTCCGCAGGGACAAGCATAAACAAGGGCGAGGGGCAGTATGCGGCGTTCTTCATGGATGAGAACGGCAACCCCTTTTTCGATTATTTCACCATGACGGCGAAATGCGGCAACGAGAAAAAGATGATGGAGCTTGCATCTCTGAATAAGGTAACCTCCATGGTATTCCCGATTTATCTGGACAGAAATGCCATGACAAATACCTCCGGTTTGGATAACCGTTTCCAGAACCTTGTGAAATTTGTGGTGCAGAATGATACGATTACACAGATTTCCGAAAAGGGCGAAACCGTAGCGGTTCCGGAGGATGGCTACTTAATCGTGATGAGCGGCGATTATCGCGATAAGGCGGCATATATGTTCGAGGTGGGCGACCAGATGACATTGGATATCAATTCCTCTGTGAACCTGGACGGGATGGAAACCGCCTTTGGCGGCGGCGGCAAGCTGCTGGTTGACGGGAAAATCGTAGAGGCAAACTCCATTGTTGCGAAGGGCAGACAGCCCAGAACGGCATTCGGCGTTTCCAAGGATGGCAAGACCGCAATTTTCATGGTTGTGGACGGCAGAGGGGACAGCATTGGCGCAACACACTGGGAAATGGGCGTGCTGATGCAGGAATACGGCGCGTATGAGGCAATGCACCTAGACGGCGGCGGCTCCTCTACCATGGCGGTGAAAACAACAGAGGATTCCTCTGTGAACGTGGTAAACAAGGTTTCCGAAGGCTCTGAACGTAGGGTAATCAACGCAGTCGGCATTTTCCAGACGGCAGAAAAGGGTGCAGTGCAGGAAATTCGGATGCAGCCCTCTATGACAAGAACACTGGCAGGCAAGCCTATTACCTTTACGGTGTATGGTCTGGATGAGCATTACAACCGCATTGAGATTCCGGCAGAGCAGGTGACACTGGATGCTGTCGGCGTGGAAGGGACATGGAACGGCTACAGCTTCACACCCAAGACAAGCGGCACATTTACTGTCATTGCAACCTACAACAATCTGGTGGCATATCAGCAGAATGTGGTGAGCGGCAAGGTGGCAAGACTCAGCCCCACAAATGCAAGCATCAAGCTGAACAAGGCAGGCGAAACGGCAACGATTGCCATGAACGCATACGATCAGGATGGGTTCTCCTACTGGGCATCCACAAGCACAAATTACAGCGTGGCGGATGAAAGCGTTGGTACTGTTTCCGGCAATCACTTCACGGCGAAAAAGGAAGGCTCTACCTATATCAAATGCGAAAAGGACGGCGCAATTGCATACATTACCGTAACGGTTGGCAATGCGGCGGCAGTCAAGGCACCTGCGGCAGCGGCGGCGAAGGATGCATTGAACCAGACAGTAACAGTGGCAAATGACGGGGCGCATTATTTCAACGTAGCGGGTAAGCTTGCATACACAGGCACAAATAAGATTGATGCGGCAGTCTATACTTCCGCAAGAGAAAAGGCGAAGGCCTATGTGGATGCAAACGCAAGCGTGGCAATTTACGGCGGCAAAAACGATTTGCAGACGGCAAACAAGGTGGATTCTCTGACATGGAACGGGAGCTATCGTTTCCTGAACAGGGGCGGCGTGAGTGTGGCAATGCTTTCTGCGGCAAAGGGCGGCATTACCGCAACAAACCCCTCTCAGTGGGCAAGCTTCACAAGAGACATTGATGCGGCAAACAACAGCACCGTTGTTCTGGTGATGGACAAGACCCCTTCTGCATTTAGCTCCGCGGCGGAAACCAATTATTTCCGCGCGATTCTGAGCAAGTATGTGGAGCAGGGCAAGAAGGTATTTGTGATTTCCTGCGGCAGTACGTCTTACTGGACCTCCACAAAGGACGGCGTGCGCTACATCAACCTGCCCGATCTCTGGAAGGCAGACGGGACGGTAAACCCGAATTATAAAATGCTGCGCTTCCGTGTGAAGGACGGCGCTGTGACATACGAAGCAGTTCATATCAAATAAAAATGCAGATGTTTTCGGGGGAGCTTCTCCCGAAAACATTTTTTTTGGATTCTCCGCTTTTGGTTGTAAAAAAAGGGAGAATAAGGTACTATATAAGGTGGATTACAAGGAGTCTTTTTACCGATTGATACGAAAGAAAACAAATTTTCAATGGATTTTAGGAGTTTATTATGTCAGAAAAAGGCAATCAGGCGGTGAAAACCGTCAGCTTCATGATGTTAATTACCCTTTTTGGGAAAATACTGGGAATGGTGCGCGAGCAGCTGCTGGCGGCAAACTACGGAACGGATATGCAGGCGGCGGCATTTTTGCTGGCAAGCCGGATTCCCCGTACCTTTTTTGATGTGATTTTTGCATCGGCAATTTCTGCAAGCTTTATCCCTGTTTTTGTGGAATATTTGCAGAAAAAGGGGCGGCAGGAGGCGTTTTCGCTTGCGAACCGCTTTATTACGATGATTTCGACCGTTACGCTTTTGATGATGCTGCTGGGGATGGCGTTTGCAAAGCCGCTGACGCTTCTGATTGCGCCCGGCTATGATGTGGAAACGGTGACGCTTTGCGTGGGACTTCTGCGGATGCTTTTTCCGACGATGCTCTTTACGGCGGTTGCCTTTTCCTTTGTGGGGATTTTGCAGTCGTTGGAGGAATTTAATGTGCCTGCGGCACTGAGCGTGGTTTCCAACGGCGTTTTGATTCTGTATTATATTTTCTTTAACGAGAAATTCGGGATTCTGGGGCTGACGGCGGCGTTTCTGATTGGCTGGGCGATGCAGGCGGTAATCCAGATTCCGTCCCTTTGGAGGAAGGGCTATCATTATCGCCCGGATTTTCATTTTAAGGACGATGGGCTGAGAAAAATCGGGAGGCTGATGCTGCCGGTTATGGTCAGCACATGGATTCAGCCGATTAACTTTATGGTAAATACGCGCTTTGCTTCGCAGCTTTCGGGCGGCAGTGCGGTGAACGGGGAGCTGGGCGTTTCTGCGCTGGAATATGCAAATAACCTGTATACGATTATCGTGGGCGTTTTCGTGCTTGCGATTGCAAATATGGTGTTTCCGAAATTTTCCCGTATGACGGAGGATAAAAAGGAATTCGGACTGGCGGTCAGAGGGACGCTGAAATCGATGATTTTCCTGCTGATTCCCATGACGGTGGGGCTGATGGCTCTGGCACAGCCTGTGGTTTCGCTGATTTACCAGAGAGGGGCCTTTGACGAAACGGCAACACAGCTGACGGCGGCGGCGCTGTTCTTCTTTGCATTGGGCATGGTTGGCTACGGCGTGCAGAATATTCTGAGCCGCGCCTTTTACGCGAATCAGGACGGGAAAACCCCGTTTTATTCGGGATTGGTTTCTATCGTTATCAATGCGGTTTTGTGTTGGCTTTTGCTGAAGCCGATGGGGATTGGCGGTCTGGCATTATCTGCGGCGGTTTCCTCCACAGCGGCGGCAGCAGTGCTTCTGATTCCGGCGGTGAAGCAGTATCCCGATATTCTGGATAAGGGCTTTGTGCTCCAGATTGGGCGGATGCTTCTGGCGGCGGCAGGGATGCTTGTGCCGGTGCTTGGGTGCAAATGGCTGCTGCTGCCGAGATTGGGCGGACGCGTGCTTGGGCAGATTCTGCTGCTTTGCATCTGCGGCGGCGTTGGCGTGACTGCCTACATGCTTTTTGCAAGGCTTCTGAAAATTGAGGAAGGTGAGTTTGTGTTCGGCATGCTGAAAAGGCTGCGGCACAGAGGAGGCGGGGAAACGACGCAAGGCGCACCCCGTAAGAGGAAAAAACGGAGAACGTATACGATGACAGAAAAAATTTCTGCGATAATTGAAGACAGCTTTTGCTTCCGCCTGCTTGCGGCAATCTGCACGTTGCTGCGCTCTGTCTGGATGAACAGCATTGCGTACAGCATTTATGCGGCAATTTGCAGGGGATTCAAAAATGCGTTTGAAAACAGCGCGATTCTTGGCTTTTTGCGTGCAAACTGGGATAGAAGGCTCAATACAAGGCAGGGGATTTTGCCGCGGTTCTGGCATAATCTGGTGCATTGGAGCGGCATGGCGGTGCGCAGAGAAAGCAACGGCCTTGCGGCGGCAATGGGCGAAAGCTTTTTCCTGCGCGTATTTAATCAGAATTTCCTGATTTTCTGTTTGGCAGGGATTGTGGCGGCGATTCCCGTTCTGCCGACGATGCTTCTGGCGGTTCTGGTTCTGGGAACCTTTGTGCTGTATTTCATTCAGCTTTTTCTGGGAAGAATCCGGATGCAGCGGACGAGCATGGTGAGCGTGCTTCTGGGCTGCTTCGGGGCTTGTATCCTTTATGCAGGGGTGACAAGCTATGCCTTCCCTTCGGCACTGCTGGCAATGAGCCTGTTCCTGATTCTGATGGCGGTATTCTTTGTGGCAAAGGATGCCATTGATACAGAAGAAAAGCTGAATTTTGTGCTTTGGGTACTGATTACCGTAGGGGCGCTGATTGCGCTTTACGCGGTATATCAATATATCATTGGGGTGGAAATGGATGCCGCATGGGTGGATGAGGAAAGCTTTGACATCACCACGCGCGCGTATGCAACCTTCAGCAACCCGAATGTTCTGGGGGAATACCTGATTCTGGTCGGTTCTCTGGCGGCAGGGATGATCTGGAAGATGAAAAATTGGTGCGGCAGATTATATTATACAGGCTGCTTCGGTGTGATTTGTCTGGGGCTTGTGGCAACGGGCTCTCGTGGGGCAATGCTTGGGCTGATGTTCTCGGCAGGACTTTTCGTGTTGCTTTCCGAAAAGCGGCTGATTCCCCTTGGGGTGGTACTGCTTTTGCTGATGCCGTTTATTCTGCCGGCAGGTCTGTGGGCGAGAATTGCAAGCTCCGTTACGATGAGCGACTCCTCCTCGCTGTACCGTGTGTCGATTTATACGGCGGCGTTGGATATCATTCGTCATTATTGGGTGACGGGCATCGGAATCGGTGCATTTAATCAGATTTATCCGCTGTTCTCCTTTGAGGCGGCGAATGCGTACCACGCGCATAATCTGTTCTTACAGGAATTCATCGAACTGGGGATTGTCGGCTTTGCTGTACTGGTACTGCTGCTTTTGTTCTTCTTCCAGAGGCTTTACAGCGGTATGCGGACGGCACCGAAGCGGTTCCGTTTTCTGCTGGGGGCAATCTTCGGCGGCTTTGCAGGGCTTTTATTGCAGGGGCTGACGGATCACCTCTGGTTTGATTACCGCATTGTGCTGTTCTTCTGGTGCTTCATCGGCATCGGCATGGCAACGGTGCGTGTGGCAGAAAAGAAGGGCGAAAGAGAAACGGAGGAAATGAAATGACGGAAAAAAGAATGAAAATCCTCCATGTTCTGACAGACAGAAATATTGGCGGCGCAGGGCGTTGGCTATTGTATTATCTGAAATATCATAACAGAGAAAAATTTGCGGTGAAGGTGGTTCTGCCGCATGACAGCCTTCTGGTGGCGGCGGTGCAGGCATTGGATGTGCCTGTGCTTGCGATGGAGGAGATGGAGGACAAATCTTTCGACAGGAAGGCATTCAAGGCGTTGGCGAAAATTTTCCGCGCGGAAAGACCGGATATTGTGCATACGCATGCGAGCATGACGGCGCGCATGGCGGCAAGAAGGGCGAGAGTGCCGTATATCTTCAATACAAAGCACTGCATGGAGGGCGCGCCGGGCGGACTGGCAAAGAAGATTCTCCGCAGAGAAATCAATGCAGTGTTCAGCGATAAAATCATTGCGGTCAGCAAGGCGGTACGCAGAAGCATGATTGCAGGCGGCACAAAGCCGCAGGAAATCGCAGTGGTTTATAACGGGATTGAGCGGATTCCCATTCCGAGCGCAGAGGAAAAGGCGGCACTGCTTTCCTCCTTTGGCGGCAAGGCAGGGGAGAAGGCGGTCGGCATGGTCGCGCGTCTGGAGGAAGTGAAGGATCATGAAACCTTTTTGCTTGGCGCGAAAAGGCTTCTGGAAAAGCGGAAGGATGTGCGGTTTTACATTGTCGGAGACGGCAGTCTGCGCAAGCAGCTGGAACAGAAGGCGGCGGCGCTTGGCATTCGTGAACATGTGACGTTTACAGGCTTTTTGCAGGATGTGGAAAAAATAGAGGCGGCGCTTGATATTGCGGTGATTACATCGAAGGCGGAGGCATTGTGCCTTTCTATTCTGGAAAGCATGATTGCAGGGATTCCGGCGGTCGGGACGGACAGCGGCGGCGTGGCAGAGGTGATTCGCCATGGCGAAAATGGCTTTCTGATTCCTGTCGGGGACAGCGACGCACTGGCGGAGAGACTGGACGAGCTGCTTGCGGATGACGCGAAGCGAAGCGCCTTTGGCGCACAGGCAAAGAGGGATGCCGAGGCGACCTTTTTGGCAGAGCAGATGACAAGAAAAATCGAAAAACTCTATCTGGAGGCAGGAAAATGAAAAGAAACAAATTATTCGGTATTTTTAATATCGTGGATATTTTGCTGATTCTGATTGTGATAATTGTCGGCATTGTCGGCGGAAGGATGCTTTTGGGCGGCAGAGGCGCGGCAGAGAGCGGCGCGGATACAAAGACCTATTCCTATGTGGTGATGGGGGAAGAAGTGGTTGCGGAAACGGCGAATTTCCCCGTTGTGGGCGGCAATGCCTATGAAAGCTCCACCTCGACCTATCTGGGTACGGTGAAGGATGTGAAAACAGAGCCGTTTACGGAAACGATGTTCAACCGCACTACGGGGAAATATGAAAAGGTGCCTGTGGACGGCTACAGCAATATTTATGTGACGATTGAAGGAAACGGAACGGAAACGGAAAAGGACATTACCGTGGAAGGAACAACCGTAAAGGTTGGGATGGAGCTGAATGTCAAGGGCAAGGGCTATGCCTTTAAGGGCATTGTTGTAGAAGTAAGGGATGGTGAGTGATATGGCAAAGAGAAAACCGAACATTGTGGATATCCTCATTATCGTAGTTGTGGTTGCGCTCTGCGCGGTGGCGGTGTTCAAATTCGGCGTGGTGAATCAGAAGGAATCCGCAGGGGTGGATGCCTCCGAGGAGCAGAGAACCTATACGGCGCTGATTGACGAGGTGCGGATGGCTACGGTCAATGCACTGCATGAAGGGGATAAAATTTATGACGAGAAAACAGGCATCTGCTTAGGGACGATTACAGCAGTGAAGCACGAGCCGTTTCTGAAAAATGTACTGCTGAATGACGGCACGATTCAGCCTGTGGAATTTCCCGATTATTACAGCGTGACGCTGACGATTGACGGTCCTGTGGTGGAGAAGGACGAGGGCTATTTTGTGGACGGCGTTGTGGAAATGAAGGCAAATTCCGAAATGAATGTAGCGACAAAATATGCGAAACCCGTAATGAAAATCACAAGCATCAGCGAATGAGTGGGGGTTAAGACATGAAAAAGTATAAAATTCTGATGGCTCTGATGGGGCTGGAAATCGGTGGGGCGGAAACCCATGTGGTGGAGCTTTCCAAGGAGCTGAAAAAGCAGGGCTATGATATTATTGTTGCCTCCAACGGCGGCGTTTACGAAAAGGAGCTGGCAGAGGCAGGGATTCGCCATTACCATGTGCCGCTGAACCAGAGAAATGTGCTGAAAATGGCGCGCTCCTATTTCATTTTGAAAAAAATTATCAAAAAGGAAAAGGTGGATATTGTTCATTCGCATGCGAGAATTCCCAGCTTTGTCTGCGGACTTCTGAAGGAAAGAATGAAAAACAGCTTTACCTTTGTGACCTCCGCGCATTGGGTATTTTATACGGGGATGGGGCTGAAATACATCTCCAACTGGGGGCAGAAGGTGATTGCGGTCAGCGACGATATTCGCGAGTATCTGATGGAAAATTATAAGGTGCGGTATGAGGATATTTTTGTGACCATCAACGGGATTGATACCGAAAAATTTTCTCCTGAGACGGACGGCGCGAAGGTGCGGAAGGAATTTGGTTTGCAGGCGGAGGAGCCGACACTGGTTTATGTCAGCCGCATGGATGAAAGCCGCGCGCTGGTGGCAAGACAGCTGATTGCGATTGCACCGAAGCTGGCGCAGGCCATTCCCGGACTGCGAATGCTGATTGTCGGCGGTGGGGATGTGTTTGAGGAATTACTGGAGGAATCCAGAAAAACAAACGCGCAGATTGGCAGAGAATGTATCACCATGACGGGCGGCAGAACGGATATCAATGAGCTGGTAGCGGTGGCAGATGTTTTTGTTGGCGTAAGCCGCGCGGCTCTGGAGGCAATGGCGGCAGAAAAGCCTGTTATCGTTGCAGGGAATGAAGGCTACATCGGGCTGTTCGGGGAGGATAAGCTGGAGCTGGCGCAGGAAAACAACTTCTGCTGTCGCGGATGCGAGCTTTCCAACGAAAATCTGCTGTATCGGGATGTGGTGCATGCATTCAATGACCTGACGGAGGAACAGCGGCAGAAAATGGGCGCATACGGCAGAGAGGTTATCTTCAAATATTATTCCGTAACGAAGATGGCGGGCGACTGCGTGTGTGCATATAATGCGGCATGGAAGGAAAGCCATGAAAAGCAGTACAACGTGGTGATGAGCGGCTATTACGGCTTTAACAACACGGGCGACGAGGCAATCATGCTTTCCATGCACAAGAATATTCAGGAGATGGGCGAAAATTACCATATTACCGTGCTTTCCAACAAGCCGAAGGAAACAAAGGAGAAATACGGGATTGAGGCGGTATACCGCTTTGGGTTTATGGATGTGTTCCGTGCGATTCACAGGTGTGACGTGCTGCTTTCGGGCGGCGGCTCTTTATTGCAGGACAGCACCTCTACCCGTTCTCTGATGTATTACCTTTCGATTACGGCGGCGGCAAAGCTGATGCGCAAAAAGGTGATGCTTTACGCAAACGGCATCGGGCCTGTTTCCGGCAAGCGCAACCGCAGACTGGTGAAGCAGGTGGTGAATAAGGCGGATTTAATTACCCTGCGTGAGGAAAATTCCTACGAGGAACTGCTTTCTATGGGGGTAAACCCGAAGAAATGCTTTGTGACGGCTGACCCTGTATTTACAATGGACGGCGTGAGCGAGGAGGCAACACAGGCAATCCTCAGAGAAGAAGGGATTCCGACAGATAAGCCGATGGTTGTGGTTTCGGTCCGCAACTGGAAGGATATGGACAAATTCATCGGGCAATTTGCGGAATTATGTGATACCATTGTGGAAAAATATCAGCGGAACATCGTATTTTTGAGCATGCAGATGCCGCATGACGTGACGGTGAGCGAAAAGGTACGCAAAAAAATGAAGCAGAACGCTTATATTTTAAAGAGCAGCTACTCTCCCTATGAGGTAATGGGGATTATTTCTCAGGCGGATTTCATTCTGAGCATGCGTCTGCATACGCTGATTTTTGCGGCAAGACAGAGAGTGCCGCTGATTGGCTTTATTTATGACCCTAAGATCGAATATTATCTGGAGAAGCTGGATATGCCCAGCGGCGGCAAGCTGAAGGAATTTGACAAGGAGAAAACACTGGCTCTGGTGGAGGATGTGATCCAAAACAAGGAAAGCTATGTGGCGAAGCTTGCACAGAAGGAAAAGGAACTGGAAAAAATGGCACACAAGAACGAAAGATATTTGGAAAAACTGCTGGAGCGCAGAAAAAAATAAGGGGGGAGCGCAGTATGAACAGGAAAACACACGTATTAGGAGTACCCTTCGATGTTGTGACGATGGACGAGGCTGTAGCACGGGCAGAAGGACTGCTCAAGGAAAAAGGGCAGCATTTCATCTGTACCCCTAACCCGGAAATTGTGATGGAGGCAAGAAAGGACGCAGAGCTGATGAGTATTCTGCGGGAGGCAGATCTGGTTGTGCCGGATGGAATCGGTGTTGTATGGGCATCCAAATACAGCGAGATTCGCTTGCAGGAGCGTGTGGCAGGCTACGACCTGACGCAGAACCTGATGGCAGACCTTGCGGCGAGCGAGGAAACCTTTTATTTCTTTGGCGGCGCGCCCGGAGTTGCGGCAACGGCGGCAAGAAAAATGATGAAGAAATACCCCGGACTGAAGATTGTGGGCGTGCATAACGGCTACTTCGATGAAAAAGAGGAAAAGAAAATCATTCAGGACATAAAAAAGAAGGCTCCGTCCATACTGCTGGTAGGACTGGGTGCGCCCAAGCAGGAAAAATGGATTTATGACAACATTCGTCTGGTTGGGGCGAAGGTAGCCATTGGCGTTGGCGGCAGCTTTGACGTAATGGCAGGCAATGTGAAGCGGGCACCGAAGATTTTCCGCAGACTGGGACTGGAATGGTTCCACCGCCTGATTACACAGCCGACGAGATGGCGGCGCATGATGCGTCTGCCGAAATTTGCGCTGACGGTTCTCAGAACAAGGGGACGTTAAGCGAAAGCGCCCCATGCGGCGCGAATCATTTTGGACAAAAAAGAGGAGAATGCGGCAGGACTTTTGTCGAAATTGTGCAGGGGAAAACGGCAGTTCCAACAACGGAAAAGTACCCCGGTGAAGGATGGGAAACATTCTTTTGTGTTTTTTCAAAGAAAGAAGTGCATTTCGGAAAAAGGATTATTATGAATATCGACCGAAATGCCTTTTTTCGTTTGACGGATATTCGGGTAGTTTTGAGAAACGTGGTCGGGGATAAGTAAAAAATGACAGCGCAAAGAGAACGAAAAAATGAGGTTTTACCGTAGTATTCGGAAAAGCAAGGGTCAGTTTTAATAAAAAACAGGCCCTATTTTTATGTAAAAATCAAGCTGAAAGAGATTTTTACTGTTTTTTTATACTTTCCTCTTTCTTTTTTTGTCATTTTGTTATAAAATGAGCATAGACGAATTTGATACCTCTTCGCAGAGAGGTTTTTAGGCAATTTATACAGAGAAGCAAAAACAGAATAGCTGCATTTCAGATGCAGAGAAAAGTATTGAGGTGAAAGCGATGATTTCAAATCAGATTTTGCAGAGTACCATCGACGGACTGAAAAGTATCACGAGAAAAGAACTGAGCGTTGTGGAAAAGGAAGGCAAGGTGATTGCCACCACAGAGGAAAATATGATCGGCCGCCAGATTGATGCGGTGGAGAATTTTATCAGTTCCCCTGCGGAGAGTCAGTTAATTCTGGGCTATCAGTATTTTAAGATTTATGACAACGGCGTGCCTGAGTATGTGATTCAGGTGAAGGGGGAGGACGAATCCGGCTATCAGATCGGCAAGATTGCCGCATTCCAGATTCAGAGCCTTCTGGTTGCGTATAAAGAAAGATATGATAAGGACAACTTTATCAAGAATCTGCTGCTGGATAATCTGCTGCTGGTGGATATTTACAGCCGCGCGAAGAAGCTGCATATTGAAAATAACGTACATCGTATCGTGTATTTAATTGAAACGAATATTGATAAGGAAATGAATGTGGTGGAAATTGTACGGAGCATTTTCCCTGCAAAAACAAAGGATTTTGTAACGGCGGTGGATGAGCACAGCATTATTCTGGTGAAGGAGCTGCGCGAGAAGGAAACCGCGGACGAAATCGACCGCATTGCAAAGACCATCGAGGAAACACTGAATGCGGAAACAAACAGCCGTGTTTATATTTCCAGCGGTACGATTGTAAGCGATTTGAAGGATGTTTCCCGTTCCTATAAGGAAGCGAAGATGGCGCTGGAGGTTGGCAAAATCTTCGAGACGGATAAATATATCGTGAACTATGAAAAGCTGGGCATCGGCCGCTTGATTTATCAGCTGCCTCTGCCGCTGTGCCGGATGTTCATCAAGGAGGTTCTGCATGGGCTGACGATGGATGATTTCGATGATGAAACACTGGCAACGGTAAATAAATTCTTTGAAAACAACTTGAACGTATCCGAAACAAGCCGTCAGCTGTATATCCACAGAAATACACTGGTATACAGACTGGATAAGCTGCAGAAGATGACCGGCTTGGATTTGCGGAATTTTGATGATGCGATTATCTTCAAGATTACGCTGATGGTAAGCAAATACATGATTTACATGGATAAAATGGCATATTAAGCAAAACTGAAAAACTGAGGGGGCATCTTTGCTCCCTCTTTTTTGTGGAAAACGGAAAAATTAAGAGGATTTTAATAAAATCGAAAGGTTTACCAAGGCTCTGCTACTTGTTCGCTTATTTTATTTATGGTATAATCTTAAAATGTGTAAAGACGAAATATGGGAACATCCGTCGTTTTTTAGAATAAAACTTTTTCAGAAAGAGGGAGATACGTTATGATTCACATGAATAACGTAACAAAGGTATATCCCAACGGTTCTACGGGTGTGGAAAACATCAACCTGCACATCAACAAGGGTGAATTTGTATTCATCGTTGGTTCGAGCGGTTCGGGGAAATCCACGCTGATGAAGCTGCTTTTGAAGGAGCTTGACCCGACCGAAGGGGATATTATCATCAATAAAGTGAAAACAAATGAACTGAACAGAAGGCAGATCCCTTATCTGCGGCGTAATCTGGGGGTTGTATTTCAGGACTTCCGTCTGCTTCCCAATAAAACGGTATATGAAAATGTGGCGTTTGCGATGCGTGTGATCGAGGCACCCGGACGCATTATCCGCAGAAACGTGCCTGCCGTGCTTTCTCTGGTTGGGCTGGGACAGAAGGGCAGAAGCTATCCCAATCAGCTTTCCGGTGGGGAGCAGCAGAGAACGGCACTGGCAAGAGCCATTGCGAATAATCCTCCTATCTTAATCTGCGACGAGCCGACAGGGAACCTTGACCCCGAAACAGCATACGGCATTATGAAGCTGCTGGATGACATCAACAAGCGTGGGACAACCATCGTTATGGCAACCCATGCGAGAGATATTGTAGATGCGATGCAGAAGCGCGTGGTTACGCTGCATAAGGGTCACATTATAAGAGATATTGAAAAAGGTGGTTATAGCGATGAAGCCTAGTACGATTAGATATTTTATAAGAGAGGGTCTCAGCGGGCTGAAGATGAATATGCTAATGACCATGGCTTCCATTGTCGCTGTTGCAGCCTGCATCTCTATTTTATCCTTTTCCTACTGCGTAGGGAGCAATCTGCGGTATATGCTGGGGCAGATGGAGGATTCCATTGGCATTTCCGTTTTCCTGAAGGGAGACCTGAGCGGGGAACAGATTGAAAATATGAAAGATGAAATTGCAAAGATAGACCATGTGCAGAGTGTGGAATATATTTCCCCTTCGGATGCTCTGGTGGAGCTGAAAAAGGACTGGGGCGCGGACGAGGATATCTTTGTGGGTCTGGATGGGGAGAACAATCCTTTGTCCCATTCCTTTTCGATTTCCTTGGACAATATTGAAAATCAGGATGCAGTGCTGACTGCATTGGAAAAAATTGACGGGATTGACAACATTCGGCATGGGCAGACAGAGACAGAGGTATTGCTGAAGGCGAGCCGTGTGTTCAATGTCGGGAGCGTACTGGTTATGTTGCTGCTGGGTGTGATTTCCATTATGATTATCATTAACACCATTCGTATTTCCGTGATGAACCGACGGGTGGAAATTAACATCATGAAATATGTTGGGGCGACAGACTGGTTTATCCGGTGGCCCTTCATTGTGGAAGGCATTATTATCGGTATCATCGGTGCGTTGGTGCCCTTGGTGCTGGGACTTCCGATTTATACGAAGGTGACGAGTGCGATTTTCGATTATCTGCCTATGATTAAATTTATCCAGTTCCGTCTGACGGGGGATGTATTTGGATTCCTGTTCCCCTTCGGCATCGTTTTTGGTGTGGCACTGGGGGTTATCGGCAGCGTATCCTCGATTCGTAAGCATCTGCGGGTATAAGCAGTCGGAAAAACAAAATAACAATGAAAAAAGAGGGGAAGTGTTTTGGAGAATACTTCCCCTTTCTTATAGGATAATTCCCTTTGGGGAAACATAGGATAAAGCAAGATTGAAAAAGAGGTGATACAATGAAAAGAAAAGACTTTTGGAAGGGCTTTGGTGTGGCACTGGCGTTGGTTGTGGTGCTGAATCTGGCATGGAAGCCCATCTGCCGCGCAATTCCATGGCATCTCCTTCCCTTTGAAATCAGCATGAGCAAGGATGCAAAGGTGGATATGATACAGAGCTATCTGGATAAATATTATGTGGAGGACATAGACCAAGGCAAGCTGGAGGATACGCTTTTTGCAGGGATGCTTGCCGGCGTGGGAGATAAGTATACATATTATATGCCGAAGGAAAACCTGCGGCAATATCTTACCAACACCAACGGGAACTTTGACGGCGTGGGGATTGAGATTTACACTACGCAGGACGGCGAGGTTGTCATCAGCAGCGTGATGCCTGGACAGCCGGCGGAAACGGCAGGCCTGCAGGCGGGCGACGTGATTATCGGCGTGGATGGCGAGGATATGAAGGGAAAGCTGCTTTCGGATGTTGCGGCAAAGATTCACGGCGAGAAGGGCACTGCGGTTACGATTCGGGTGCAGCGCGGCGATGAGGAGAAGGAATTTACCATGGAACGTGCAACGGTTGAGGTGGAAAGCGTTTCCTCCCGTATGATGGAGAACAAAATCGGGTATATTTCCATCAGCGGTTTTAAGGAAAATACCTACAGCCAATTCAAGGAGGCACTGACGGCACTGCAGAAGGACGGCATGAAGGGGCTGATTCTGGATTTGCGGGATAACCCGGGTGGTCTGGTGCGTTCTGTATATGAAATCGGGGATGAGCTGTTGCCGGAGGGCACGATGGTTTATACTCTGGACAAAAAGCAAAACAGAAATGATTTGAAATGTGATGAGAAATATCTGGATATTCCGCTGGTAGTGCTGGTGAATGAAAACAGCGCCAGTGCGTCGGAGATTTTCGCAGGCGCGGTGAAGGATATGGGACGCGGCACACTGGTGGGCAACCAGACCTTCGGCAAGGGCCTGGTGCAGCGGCTGTTTGTTTTGCCGGACGGCTCCGGTCTGAATGTGACGGTACAGAAATACTATACGCCGAACGGAACCTCCATCCATGGGGTTGGCATTGAACCGGATGAAAAGGTGGAGCTGCCCGAAGCATACAGCGGCACACCGCTGACAGAGATCCCCGCAGAGCAGGATACGCAGCTGCAAAAGGGTCTGCAGGTGATGAAAGAACAGCTGAAATAAGGAAAAATAACGCAGATTCCGATTCATATAGAAGAAAAATGTTGTTTTTTCTATAAACGGGGCTTTTCAAGAGCGCAAGATTCCAGTATACTGAAAAGACATAGAAAAAATTTTTGACGGAAAGAACAAAGGAGCGGCGGTATGTTTAATTTTATGAGTTTTGGCGAGAATATCGGCATTGACCTGGGTACTGCCACTGTTCTGGTATATATTAAGGGGCAGGGCATCGTGATTCGGGAACCCTCTGTGGTTGCCATCGATAAAGACACCAATACGATTTTAGCTGTGGGTGAGGAAGCGAGACGTATGCTGGGGAGAACTCCCGGCAATATCGTTGCGATTCGTCCTTTGCGTGAAGGCGTTATTTCCAATTATGAGGTAACGGAAAAAATGCTGCAGTATTTTATTGAAAAGGCGATGGGAAAGCGTTCCTTCGTGAAGCCGACCATTGCGGTTTGCGTACCAAGCAGCGTAACAGAGGTGGAAAAAAGAGCCGTTGAGGATGCAACCCGACAGGCAGGCGCAAGAAGGGTGCATATTATTGAAGAGCCGATTGCGGCGGCGATTGGTTCGGGGATTGATATTTCCCGTGCGTGCGGCAGTATGGTGGTAGACATCGGCGGCGGCACAACGGATATTGCGGTGATTTCCCTTGGGGGAACGGTAGTCAGCTACTCCCTGAAGATTGCGGGGGATAATTTTGACGATGCCATCATTCGCTACATCAGAAAGAAGCACAATGTGCTGATTGGCGAAAGAACGGCGGAGGATCTGAAAATTAAAATCGGTACGGCATTTGAGCGTACCATTCCGGTAAGCATGGATGTGCGCGGCAGGAACCTGATTACGGGACTGCCGAAGAATTTTACCGTAACCTCGGACGAAATGCTGGAGGCATTGCAGGAATCCGTTGCGGCAATCGCGGAGGCGGTGCATGGCGTTCTGGAGAAAACACCCCCTGAGCTGGCGGCGGATATCTACGAAAGAGGGATTGTTATGACGGGCGGCGGCAGCCTGCTGTATGGTCTGGATAAGCTGATTCAGAGCAGAACGGGCATCCACGCGATGGTTGCGGAGGATGCGGTCAGCTGCGTTGCCATTGGTACGGGCCGTTATATCGAATTTATTTCTGAAGGCGGCGATGAGGAGCAGAAGGAAAAACACGGATTTGACATCGGCGGACTGTTCAAAAAGAAAACGGAATCTTAAGGCGAAATCAGGATTTCGACCTGAGCATCAACTTTACGGATACCATCAAACACCTGTTGAAAGGCAGGTGTTTTTCTTTTGGAGAAGGGCTGCTATGACTGAAATAAAGTACAATCGTGACAGATAAATAACAATTTCTTATGGGGCGGAGCATGACAAAAAGCTGGTGTTGTATGGATGAAAATGCAGTTTTTTGTGAAATCGGTGCGAACTGCTGAAAAGAAAGGTGAAATAATGGAAATTCGTTGGAATATATGACGGAAAAATAAAAGAAACGTTTTTTTGCATAATTTTTTGGGTCAAAATTTGTGTAAAAATTATCCCAAAAATTGAAAAAAATACTACACAAGTTTAAAATATGTGTTATAATATTTTCGGAAAGAGGCAAGAGGATTTGTTATGCTACACAAAAGCAGCAGTTTTCCTCGGAGCTTTCTCTTCATTTTGCCCTAACCGCATGGGGCAGAACCGCATTTTAACCGTGCGGAAAAATACTAATTGTTATTGTATAAACAATAGGAGGTCAAAGAGTTATGAACGCTTATATTGAACGCGTAATCGAACAGGTTAAAAGACGTGACGCACATGAACCTGAATTCATCCAGACAGTAGAAGAAGTTTTCGCTTCTATCGAAAAAGAAGTAGAACTGCACCCCGAATATGAAAAAATGGGTCTGCTGGAAAGACTGGTAGAACCTGAAAGACAGGTTTCCTTCAGAGTTACATGGGTAGACGATGCTGGCAAAGTACAGGTAAACAGAGGTTTCAGAGTACAGTTCAGCTCCGCAATCGGGCCTTACAAGGGCGGTCTGCGTTTCGCTCCCAACGTATACTCCGGCGTTGTTAAATTCCTGGGCTTTGAACAGATTTTCAAAAACTCCCTGACAGGTCTGCCTATCGGCGGCGGCAAGGGTGGTTCCGACTTCGACCCTAACGGCAAATCCGATATGGAAATCATGAGATTCTGCCAGGCATTCATGACAGAACTTTACAGACACATCGGTCCCGACGTTGACGTTCCCGCTGGTGACATCGGCGTAGGCGGCAGAGAAATCGGCTTCCTGTATGGCCAGTACAAGAGAATCAAAGGCTGCTGGGAAAATGGCGTACTGACAGGTAAAGGTCTGGAATACGGCGGTTCCCTGTTCAGACCCGAAGCAACAGGCTACGGCGCTGCATACTATGTAAACGAAGTTCTGACACACTGCGGCGACACATTCGAAGGCAAGACAGTTGCTATGTCCGGTTTCGGTAACGTAGCATGGGGTATTGCTATGAAGGTTGCTCAGCTGGGTGGTAAAGTTGTTACTCTGTCCGGTCCCGACGGCTACTGCTACGATCCCGAAGGTATCACAACAGAAGAAAAATTCAACTACATGCTGGAAATGAGAAGCTCCGGCAGAAACCGTGCGCAGGACTACGCTGACAAGTTCGGTTGCGAATTCTTCCCTAAACAGAAACCTTGGGGCCAGAAAGTAGATATCTGCATGCCCGCAGCTTACCAGAACGAACTGGACGTTCCCGAAATCGAACAGATCATCGCTAACGGCACAAAGTACTACATCGAAGTAGCTAACATGCCTACAACAAACGAAGGTCTGGCTCGTGCTATGGCAGAACCCGGCATGATCGTTGCTCCTTCTAAAGCAGTTAACGCTGGTGGTGTAGCAGTTTCCGCTCTGGAAATGGCTCAGAACTCCATGAGATATAGCTGGGATGGCGCAGAAGTTGACGCTAAACTGGTTGGTATCATGAAGAACATCCACAAGATTTCTGTAGAAGCAGCAGAAGGCGCTGGTCTGGGCTACAACCTGGTTGCTGGTGCTAACATCGCAGGCTTCAAGAAAGTTGCAGCTGCAATGATGGCTCAGGGTCTGGTATAATTTAACCTAATTTGAAAAATTTGCGTTCGATTACACAAAGACGATAAGCAAAATACTCGGAAGGGACGGAGAGATCCGTCCCTTTTCCTGTTTTTGGAATAAAAAGAATCTCAGGAATCTCAGCTTGCATCATGTATCAAGGTGGCTGAGGTTCTTTTTATTTTAAAAAAATCTGGAAAAGTGTGTAACGAAATCTGCTGCAAACGGATATATAAGCGAATCCACAAGAGAGGAGGAGAAAAAATGTTTCAGCCCGAAAAGGATTTTGAAGAATATGGAATGTTTGTATTTAAATATTTGATGAGCCTTTGCGGCAATGCAGACCTTGCAGAGGAATTGACGCAGGAAACCTTTTATCGGGCAATTAGTTCTTCGGGGAAATTTGATGGAAACTGCAAGGTTTCCACATGGCTTTGCCAAATTGCGAAGCATATCTGGTATCAAGAATTGGACCGGCGAAGGAGAAAGAAAACCGAACCGTTGCAGGAAAACGGAACGGGGGATGGCTTGGAAAATGACTATTGCAGGAAAGAACAGACGATGGAAGTGATGAAGGCAGTGCATATCCTAGAGGAAAGTGGGAAAGAGGTTTTTCTCTTGCGCATTACGGGAGGATTTTCCTTTAAGGAGATTGGGGAAATCTGCGGAAGGAATGAAAACTGGGCGAGAGTGACCTTTTATCGTGCAAAGCAAAGGATTATGAAGGAGGTTGGCGGAGATGAAATGTGAAATTATCAGAGATTTATTGCCTAGCTATGTGGACGGCTTGACGAGCGAGGAAAGCAATCGGGAGATTATGGCACACGTTGCGGAATGTGCGCCCTGCAAGGAAATTTTGGAGCAAATGCAGGAGGAGGTGCAGGAGAAGGCACCGAAGGAAAAACGGAAAATCAACCCGTTTCGGAAGTTTAACCGCAGAATGAGAAGGGCGGTTGCCATGGCGGTTGTGATTTGCATTGGCGTGGGCGGCTTTGGATACAAGGCGTTTGCGAGGGGCTTTGCCATCAACCCCAACGAGATTACGATGGAACCGACACTGGATGGAGATATGCTTTATCTGAATTTCGAGGTGAAGGACGGGGTGCTGGTGCATAGTGCTTCGATGTACGATCAGACCATGGCTTCGATTGATTTGCGGAAGGCTTGGGCTTCGCCCGGGGACGCGGAGCAGAACGAACCGAATCGGTTTCGCTGGGGGATGAATCTGCGCGCGCTGACGGTTGGCAGTGGGGAACGCATGGAGATGCAGCTGATTGATGGCGGTCTTGCGGTTGTGGAGGTGCCGAACGAGAACAGCGTGACGATTGACAACGAGAGCGGAACGACAAATGCCGCAGTAATGTTTGAGGAAGGCGACAGCGTGACGGCGGTTGTGCTTGGCGATGAATCCGAATTTGATACGGACGAATATACCGTCAATGTGAATTACGGGAATGAAACGGTAAGCTATAAGCTGAAGGACTTAATTGAAATGGCGGAGAAATAAAAAAAGACCCGAAAGGGTCTTTTTTAGTTCTCGAAAATTTTCTGCATGCGCTGTAAATCGTATTCTAAAAGCCAGTTTTTGCAATCCTGATAGAGAAAGCGGATGGTTTCGGTTTGTGCCGCAACGACATCTGCGCCCCTGTCATCATAGGGATGAAAGAGAAGGTGTCTTTCGGTATCGAAAAAGAAAACGGCAGAGGACAGCTCCCGAAAGCCCTTGAAATCGGCAGACAAAATGCCTTTCAGCAAGGGGGCAATGAGGGGAGGCGTTTGCTTCATATCCCAAAGAAGGAAAATGCGCGTCATGGGTTCCTCATCCGAGGTTGTGACCTCCTGCTGATAGACCTCCGCAGGGGAGGGCAGATGCGTCAGCGTACAGAAGCGGTCGATGATGGCAGTGACATCTGTTTCCAAATCCGGCGTGCGATACAGTACCCAAAGGAGCGTATCAAACGGCGCGATTTTTTCATATAAAAAGGAAACGCGCCAGAAGGCACTCCGCAGATACTTCGGATTGAGGTGCGTTTTATCCAGAAAAATATCCAGAGAGGGATCACCTGTTTCAAAGCGCAGGGCTATAGGGCTTTCGTAGAAAATCGGGAGCTGCAGGCGTTCATTTTCGATTCTTCTGAGTGTTTCAAAAACAGATTCCAATAGCATAAAAATCTCCTTTTATTTGATTATATTACCCTTTTTGTTTGAGCCTGTTCGAGATGATGCGCTCTATTGTTGCGCAGGAACATGGCAACGGCTGTCGAGGTGATGATGATGTAGCCAATCCAGCTGAGAACATCGGAAACCTGACCGAAGATGAAATAGCCGAGAATTGCCGAAAAGATAATCTGGCTATAGTCATAGACGGAAATTTCTCTGGCGGGGGCGTAGGTATAGGCTGCGGTGATGGTGAACTGACCGCCTGCCGCCGCAAGTCCTGCAAGCAGGAGAATGCCGAGCTGCTGCAACGTCATGGGGTGATAGCGGAAAATGAGATAGGGCAGGGTGACAACGCAGGAAAATGCGGAGAAAAAGAACACGATGAATGACCCTTTTACACCCTTCATGCCCAAGGCGCGTACACAGGTATAGGCAATGCCGGCACCCAAGCCGCCGAGCAGACCAATCAATGCAGGGAAGCATGCCAGATTAGAGGGGGTAGGCTTGATGACGAACAGCGTACCGATAAAAGCGGCAACCACACAAAGTCCCTGAAAGAGATTGATTCTTTCCTTTAAGATAAGGATGCCGAAAAGGATGGCGAAAAACGGAGACATCTTATTCAGCATGGACGCATCCGCGAGAACGAGATGATCGACCGCGTAGAAATTGCACAGGATGCCGACGGTACCGCAGAAGGAGCGGAGGAAAAGATATTTCTTGGAATTTCCATCCAGCCTGATCGTGGGGCGTTCCTTCAGGAGGATAAACAGGGCGAAAAGCATTGCAACGAAATTACGGAAAAAGCTTTTCTGGACAGAGGGCAAATCTCCGGAAAGGTGGACGAATAAATTCATCAGCGCGAAGGAGAAGGAGGAAAGCAGGATACAGCAGACCCCTTTATTTTTTTGTGACATTTCAAGACTTCCTTTCTTTTGTATGCGTGGCTCAGGCTTGCACGCGGCGTTTGCGTTCCTCTGCTTCTGCTTTGGAGAAGGGACAGCCGCAGTAATCCTGTCGATAAAGATGATATTCTGTGGATAATTCGCAGGAGCGACGATAGCCGTTTTTCTTTTTGAAATCGGAATAAAGATAGGGAACGCCGAAGGTATCGGAAATTTCCTTTCCTAATTCATTTAAGACCTGTGCGTTTTTGTGGGGACTGATGGAAAGGGTGGTGGTAAAGTAAGAAAAGCCGCCTGCCTTAGCAGCTCTTGCCGCTTCCTCCAGACGCAAACGATAGCACTTGAAGCAGCGTTCGCCGCCCTCCGGTTCCGCTTCGTGTCCCTTTGCCAAGGAAAAGAAGCGCTCCGGCTCATATTTTCCGAGGAGGAAGGACACGCCGAGATCCATTTCCCGAATCAGCCGTTGCTGTTCCTCTGCGCGAAACTGAAATTCCGCCGCAGGGGAAATGTTGGGATTATAATAGAAGATGGTGATATCAAAATACTGTGCCAGATATTCCATGACATAGGAGGAGCAGGGTCCGCAGCAGCTATGCAGCAGCAGAGATGGGCGTTTGTCCTCTGCCTGTAGAGCCTTGAGGGTTTTCTCCAGCACGAGTTGGTAATTCTGTTTCAAGAAATCTCCTTCTTTCTGTAGAAAATCATATCATTCAGTTTAACAGGAAAAGGGGGAGAAGTAAAGGAAGGTTTGATTGTACTGAAAAAAGTGCAAAAATAATTCACAAAAATGCAAAAATTTGAAATGGAAAAACAAAAAATATCTTATGAAATTTCTGGAGAAAGTCATGTTTGTTTTAGTGAAATTGGAATTTCGACAGAAAATCAAGTGTCAAACATCACTGAAAAGAGGGAAAACGAGAGGGAAAACTGCCTGTAGAGGGGAGGGGATTTCTTCCCGAAGGGGGGGGAGGGCGAGAAGGGGGAAAACCCCTGATTCCAAGGGGAAAGGCACAAAAAAAGGCTTGACAGGCGGCGCTAAGCGTGGTAAAATAATTTCCACATTAGCAGATACGCACATCAACCCATGTTGCTATTGAGTATAGCACAGGGGGAAACAAATTTCAACAGAAAGTTTTGAAATTGGCAGCTTTTACAGGCAAAATGCCCTGTAAAATGCGGAAAGAGATGTGGTTTTTGTTCAGATTATATAAAAACGGCGCACTTCGGTGTGAGTTTTGCAACGGTAGGAATAGAATTTTTTGAATAAAACAGGCTTTTGTCATGACTTCTGATCAAAGGAAGGGCAGGCAAAGGTCTTGCTTTGTTTGAGAAATTCTAAATTTTTGTGTAAAGGGATGCAGACGAACCGTTTTTATGGGTAAAAAAAGAAATGAAGAGACGAAACGGTCTCTTTGCTCCGCTTCACGGCGGCGATTTTGTCGGTGCAGTTTAGATTACGAGAGGTGACAAGATGGAAAAAAACAGAATTCGTGCGCTCCGTTCGGGCGACACAACCAGAATCAGTTATTCCAAAATCAACGAAGTTCTGGAAATGCCGAACCTGATTGAGGTGCAGAAGAACAGCTATCAGTGGTTTTTGGACGAAGGTCTGAAGGAAGTATTTGAGGATATCTCCCCCATTACAGACTTCAGCGGCAATCTGATACTGGAATTTATTGATTTTTCTTTGGATTCCGAACCCAAATACTCTATTGAAGAATGCAGAGAAAGAGACGCGACCTATGCCGCTTCCCTGCGTGTGAAGGCAAGACTCTACAATAGAGAACTGGATGAATTGAAAGAACAGGAAATCTTTATGGGTGATTTTCCTCTGATGACAGAAACAGGTACCTTCATCATCAATGGTGCGGAACGTGTTATTGTCAGCCAGCTGGTTCGTTCTCCCGGTATCTATTACGCATCTGAATTTGATAAGGTCGGCAAGAAGCTGCTTTCCTCCACAGTCATCCCCAACAGAGGTGCTTGGCTGGAATATGAAACAGATTCCAACGACGTATTTTATGTAAGAGTTGACAGAACCAGAAAGGTGCCTGTATCTGTTCTGATTCGTGCGATGGGCGTTGGCTCCGACGCGGAAATCATTGAATTGTTTGGCGAAGAGCCTAAGATTCTGGCAACACTGGAAAAGGACGTTGCAAAATCCTATGAAGAAGGTCTGATTGAGATTTACAAAAAGCTGCGTCCCGGCGAGCCCCCTACAGTAGAAAGCTCCGCTTCTCTGCTGAATGGCATGCTCTTTGATCCCAAGAGATATGACTTGGCGAAGGTTGGTCGTTATAAATTCAACAAAAAGCTGGCGCTGAGAAACCGTATCCGTGATGCAGTTCTGGCGGAAAACGTGGTTGACCCCATGACAGGTGAGGTTATCGCAGAGGAAGGCGCAGTTCTGACACTGGATCTGTGCGACCGGATTCAGGACAGCGGCGCAGGCTATCTGTATATCATGGCGGAGGAAAAGAAGGTAAAAATCCTGAGCAACCAGACCGTTAAGATTGACGGCTATCTGGAGGAATTTGGACTGACGGCAGAGGAATTCGGCATCAAGGAAAGAGTTTACTATCCTATGCTGGCAAAGCTGCTGGAGGAAAACGCAACCGCAGAGGAAATGAAGGCGGCAATCAAGGAAAACATCCATGAGCTGCTGCCGAAGCATATTACATTGGAAGATATTTTTGCATCCATCAACTATGTGATCCATCTGGATTACGGATATGGCAATGTGGACGATATCGACCATCTGGGCAACAGACGTATCCGTTCCGTTGGCGAGCTGCTGCAGAACCAGTTCCGCATCGGTCTGTCCAGAATGGAGCGTGTGGTGCGCGAAAGAATGACAACACAGGATCTGGCTGTGGTAACACCACAGGCACTGATTAACGTGCGCCCTGTTACAGCGGCAATTAAGGAATTCTTCGGCAGCTCTCAGCTGTCTCAGTTCATGGACCAGAATAACCCTCTGTCCGAGCTGACACACAAGAGAAGACTTTCCGCACTGGGCCCCGGCGGTCTGTCCAGAGACAGAGCCGGCTTCGAGGTGCGTGACGTTCACCATTCTCATTACGGCAGAATGTGCCCCATTGAGACACCAGAAGGCCCGAACATTGGCTTGATCAATACACTGGCAACCTTCGCACGCATCAATGAATACGGCTTCATTGAGGCACCCTACAGAAAGGTTGACCAGAGCGGTGAGGAGCCCGTTGTTACAGATGAATTTATCTATGTGACTGCGGACGAAGAAGAAATCTACAACGTAGCACAGGCGAATGAGCCTCTGGATGAAGAAGGACATTTCGTGCATAAGAAGGTTTCCGGTAGACGCAAAGAGGAAATCATCGAGGTAGACAGAAAACAGGTACAGCTGATGGACGTTTCGCCCAAGCAGATGGTATCCGTTGCGACTGCATTGATTCCCTTCCTGGAAAACGATGACGCGAACCGTGCGCTGATGGGCTCCAACATGCAGCGTCAGGCAGTACCCCTGCTGGTAACAGATTCCCCTGTTGTCGGCACAGGTATGGAATATAAGACTGCGAAGGACTCCGGTATCTGCATTATTGCGAAGAACCCCGGTATTGTGGAAAGAGTTTCCGCAGATGAAATTGTAATCAGAAATGATAACTCTCAGAGAGATGTATATAAGCTGATCAAATATCAGAGATCTAACCAGAGCACTTGTCTGAACCAGAAGCCAATTGTTGACCTGGGACAGAGAGTTGAGGCAGACCAGATTATCGCAGACGGTGCTTCCACCTGCAAGGGCGAGCTGGCACTGGGCAAGAACCCTCTGATCGGCTTCATGACATGGGAAGGCTACAACTACGAGGATGCCGTTCTGCTGAGCGAAAAGCTGGTACAGGAGGACGTTTATACCTCCGTTCATATCAGTGAATTTGAAGCAGACGCAAGAGATACAAAGCTTGGGCCTGAAGAAATCACAAGAGATATTCCCAACGTGGGCGAGGATGCACTGAAGGATCTGGATGACAGAGGTATTATCCGCATCGGTGCTGAGGTACGCCCCAATGATATTCTGGTTGGTAAGGTAACACCGAAGGGGGAAACAGAGCTGACCGCAGAGGAAAGACTGCTGCGTGCCATCTTCGGCGAAAAGGCGAGAGAGGTAAGAGATACCTCCCTGCGTGTACCTCACGGCGAAACAGGTATCATTGTAGACGTAAAGGTATTCACAAGAGAAAACGGCGATGATGTAGGCCCCGGCGTAAACCAGCTGGTTCGTGTTTATATTGCACAGAAGCGTAAAATCTCCGTTGGTGACAAGATGGCGGGCCGTCACGGCAACAAGGGTGTTGTTTCCCGTGTACTGCCTGTAGAGGATATGCCCTTCCTGCCGAACGGCCGTCCTCTGGATATCGTGCTGAACCCTCTGGGTATTCCTTCCCGTATGAATATCGGGCAGGTATTGGAAACCCACCTGTCCCTGGCGGCAAAGGCACTGGGCTGGAAAATCAGCACACCTGTATTCGATGGTGCAAACGAAATCGACATCATGGATACACTGGAAATGGCAAACGATTATGTCAACACAAGCTGGGAGGAATTCTCTGAAAAATGGAAGCCTCTGCTGAATGGTGACATTTATGATGAACTGTATGCAAACAGAGACCACAGAGAAGAATGGAAGGGTGTTGCACTTGGCAGAGACGGTAAGGTTCAGCTGAGAGACGGCCGCAGCGGCGAGCCCTTCGACAACCGCGTAACCATCGGCTTCATGCACTACTTGAAGCTGCACCATCTGGTAGACGAAAAGATTCACGCACGTTCTACAGGCCCTTACTCTCTGGTTACCCAGCAGCCCTTGGGCGGTAAAGCACAGTTCGGCGGTCAGCGTTTCGGTGAAATGGAGGTTTGGGCACTGGAGGCATACGGCGCAGCCTATACCTTGCAGGAAATTCTGACAGTAAAATCCGACGATATCGTTGGTCGTGTAAAAACATACGAAGCAATTGTAAAGGGTGAAAATATCCCTGAACCCGGCGTTCCCGAATCCTTTAAGGTACTGCTGAAGGAGCTGCAGTCTCTGGCACTGGATATTCGCGTGCTGCGCGAGGATCAGACAGAGGTTGAAATTAAGGAATGTATCGAAGATGTGGATGATCTGAATGTAAACATCGACGGCTATGAAGAGGACGAATACCGTCAGCCTCGTAGTATGACAGCAGAGGAGGAGCTGATGAGAGAATTCCTCTTTGACGATGAAACCGGCGTGGAGGCGGACAACAGCGACCTGCTTTCCGATGATTACTCCGGCGATTCCGCTGACGATTTCGATTACGAGGATGAAGAATAAGAAAGGAGAACAAACCCATGAGCACACAGAATACAGATCAGGGAATCGTGTTTGATTCCATCAAGATTGGTTTGGCATCTCCCGAAAAAATCCATGAATGGTCCAGAGGTGAAGTCAAAAAACCTGAAACCATTAACTATAGAACACTGAAACCTGAAAAGGACGGTCTGTTCTGCGAAAGAATTTTCGGGCCCACAAAAGACTGGGAATGTCATTGTGGTAAATATAAAAGAATCCGTTACAAAGGCGTTGTCTGCGACCGCTGCGGCGTTGAGGTAACAAAAGCAAAGGTAAGACGTGAGAGAATGGGCCATATTGAGCTGGCCGCTCCCGTTTCCCATATCTGGTATTTCAAGGGGATTCCCTCCAGAATGGGTCTGATCCTTTCCATGAGCCCCAGAGCATTGGAAAAGGTTCTGTACTTTGCATCCTACATTGTACTGGATGCAGGGGATACAGAATTGCAGTACAAACAGCTTCTGACAGAAAGAGAATACAGAGAGGCTTATGATAAATACGGCAATACCTTTGAGGCGGCAATGGGCGCAGAAGCGATTAAGAAGCTTTTGCAGGACATTGATCTGGAAAAGGAATCCGTAGAGCTGAAGGCACAGCTGCAGGACACCACAGGGCAGAAGCGCGTGCGTATTATCAAGAAGCTGGAGGTAATCGAAAGCTTCCGTCTTTCCGGCAATAAGCCCGAATGGATGATTCTGGATGCGATTCCGGTAATTCCGCCTGAAATTCGTCCTATGGTACAGTTGGACGGTGGCCGTTTCGCAACAAGCGACCTGAATGACCTGTACAGAAGGGTCATCAACAGAAACAACCGTCTGAAAAGACTGCTGGATCTGGGCGCACCCGATATTATTGTAAGAAACGAAAAGAGAATGCTGCAGGAAGCAGTTGACGCACTGATTGATAATGGTCGCCGCGGCCGCCCCGTAACGGGCCCCGGCAACCGTGCGCTGAAATCTCTTTCTGATATGCTGAAGGGCAAACAGGGCCGTTTCCGTCAGAACCTGCTGGGCAAACGTGTTGACTACTCCGGCCGTTCCGTTATCGTTGTAGGTCCCGAATTGAAAATCTATCAGTGCGGTCTGCCGAAGGAAATGGCAATCGAGCTGTTTAAGCCCTTTGTAATGAAGAAGCTGGTAGAGGATGGCTTGGCTCACAACATCAAATCCGCTAAGAGAATGGTAGAAAGATTGCAGACAGAGGTTTGGGATATTCTGGAGGAGGTTATCAGAGAGCATCCCGTTATGCTGAACCGTGCGCCGACACTGCACAGACTGGGGATTCAGGCATTTGAACCCGTTCTGGTAGAAGGCCGTGCGATTAAGCTGCATCCTCTGGTATGTACCGCATTTAACGCCGACTTCGATGGTGACCAGATGGCGGTTCACGTTCCTCTGAGCGTAGAAGCACAGGCAGAATGCAGATTCCTGCTGCTTTCTCCCAACAACCTGCTGAAGCCCTCCGATGGTGCACCTGTAACCGTACCCTCTCAGGATATGATTCTGGGTATGTATTATCTGACTCTGGAAAGAGACGATCTGAACCAGAGATACACAGAGGATATTCTGGATGCGGAAGGCAATGTAATCAAAAAAGCAGGCGATCTGATGATTCGCCCCTTCAAGGATGAAAAGGAAGCAATACTGGCATACGATAACCACGAGGTAAGCCTGCAGGAAATCATCCGAGTAAGAAGAACGCTGGAATTTGACGGCGTACCCGAAACAAGAATGGTACAGACAACCGTTGGCCGTATTATCTTTAACGAGGCAATTCCTCAGAATCTGGGCTACGTTGATAGAACAAACGAGGAAACAAAATTCGATTACGAAATCAGCTTCCTGGTAGATAAGAAGGCAATCGGTAAGGTTATCAATAAGTGCATCAACCGCTGCGGTGCAACAGAAACAGCATCCGTACTGGATAAAATCAAATCTCTGGGTTACAAATTCTCCACAAGAGCGGCAATGACCGTATCCGTTTCTGATATGGAAATTCCTAAGGAAAAGGCAGAATATCTGGAGGAAGCAGAATCCAAGGTTGATATGATTACAAAGAAATTCAGACGTGGTCTGATGACGGACGAAGAACGTCACCAGAAGGTTATCGAGGCATGGAACATTGCCGATGATAAGATTACGGCAGCACTGCTGGCAGGTCTGGGGAAATATAACAACATTTATATGATGGCGAACTCCGGTGCCCGTGGTTCCAACAGACAGATCAAACAGCTGGCAGGTATGCGTGGTCTGATGGCATCCCCTAACGGCGGTATCATCGAGCTGCCCATCAAGGCAAACTTCCGTGAAGGTCTGTCCGTACTGGAATACTTCATTTCCGCGCACGGTGCGCGTAAAGGTCTGACTGATACTGCGCTGAAAACAGCCGACTCCGGTTATCTGACACGTAGACTGGTAGACGTATCTCAGGATATTATTGTAAGAGAATGGGATTGCTGCGACGGCAGAAATATTGAAACACCCTGCATGGAAATTTCTGCATTCATGGACGGCAACGAAGTCATTGAAGGCTTGCAGGATCGTATCCGCGGCAGATGGTCTGCTTACGATATCATCCATCCCGAAACAGGCGAAATCATTGTTCCTGCGGATACTATGATTACCGTAGATCAGGCGGAGGCAGTGGAAAAAGCCGGCATTAAGAAGGTTTGGATCAGAACCGTTCTGACCTGTCGTTCCGAGGTTGGTATCTGTGCGAAGTGCTACGGCGCAAACATGGCATCCGGCAGATATGTACGCATTGGCGAATCTGTAGGTATCATTGCGGCGCAGTCCATCGGTGAACCCGGTACACAGCTGACCATGCGTACGTTCCATACAGGCGGTATCGCAGGTAACGATATCACACAGGGTCTTCCCCGTGTCGAGGAATTGTTTGAAGCAAGAAAGCCTAAGGGTCTGGCTATCATTGCGGAATTTGGCGGACGCGTGACACTGAACGATACAAAGAAAAAGCGTGAGGTTATCATCACAAATCCCGAAACAGGAGAAACAAAGGATTATCTGATTCCTTACGGCTCCAGAATTAAGGTTTATGACGGTGATTTAATCGAAGCCGGTGACGAAATCACCGAAGGTAGCGTAAACCCTCACGATATTCTGAAAATCAAGGGTCTGAGAGGCGTGCAGGACTACATGATTCAGGAGGTACAGAGAGTTTACCGCCTGCAGGGTGTAGAAATCAGCGATAAGCATATCGAGGTTATTGTACGTCAGATGCTGAAGCGAGTAAAAATCGAGGAAAACGGGGATACAGAATTCCTGCCCGGCTCTCTGGTTGACTGGCTGACCTTTGAAAATACAAACGCTGCACTGGAGGCAGAGGGCAAAGAGCCTGCAAAGGGTACGAGAGTTCTGCTTGGTATCACAAAGGCTTCCCTGGCAACAGATTCCTTCCTGTCTGCCGCATCCTTCCAGGAAACAACCCGTGTGCTGACAGAAGCAGCAATCAAGGGTAAGATTGATCCGCTGATCGGTCTGAAGGAAAATGTTATCATCGGTAAGCTGATTCCTGCCGGTACGGGTATGACAAGATACAGAAATATCGAAATCGTTCCCGAGGGGGCTGAGGAAGAAACAGAAGCACCTGCGGAGGAAACCGTATATATTGATGAAGACGAAATGGTTTAAGAAAAAGAGGGGTACTGCGAAGCAGTACCCTTTTTGTATGGAAAGAGATGAAATAGGAAATAACGCTTTGGGTACAAGGGGAAATATGATAAAATAAGGATAAGAAAACAGTTCTTTTATGAAAAGCGATAAGGAGGAGGAGCGTATGGATTGGTACTTGGATTTATGGATGGAACAACCGAGGAAAGCAGCCATCCTGATGGAGATTCTTCTCTTGCTTATTGTGGCAGGGATTCTGACCTGCTTTATTCTGATACGCTGGCGCAGGGCTTGCAGGAAGGGGAAGGACAGGGAACAGGCGCTGGATGAGGTGCTGACGGAGCTTGTGGATGAACCGGTGCAGAGCCTGACGGAACTGCGGAACAATATCAGAAAGGATTTTCGGAAATAAGATGATATTTGCCCTCTGTGAAAAGCAGAGGGCTTTCTCTTTGCCGAAATGCGTTTACAAAGGCAGAGGGTGCGGGAATGGGAAAAAGTGTGGAAAAAAGCTGAATTTCCAAAGAAAATCCTTGACTTTTGTTGTTGGCGATGATAAAATTTTCTAGTGTCCGATTTTAGGGGCTTTTCTAAGCGAGTCCGTAAAACGGAAACAAAATCAGAATTATTGCAATTTAGCAGATGTATTATTTTTATAAGGAGGTGCAGTTAATGCCTACGTTTAACCAGTTAGTAAGAAAAGGCAGAAAAACTGTTGAGAAAAAATCTACAGCACCCGCTCTGCAGAAAGGTTTGAACTCCCTGCAGAAGAAAGCTACAGACGTATCTTCTCCCCAGAAGAGAGGCGTATGTACAGCGGTAAAAACTTCCACACCTAAGAAGCCTAACTCTGCGCTGAGAAAGATTGCCAGAGTTCGTCTGTCCAACGGTATCGAAGTTACAGCATATATCCCCGGTGAAGGCCACAACCTGCAGGAACACTCCGTTGTTCTGATCAGAGGCGGTAGAGTAAAAGACCTTCCCGGTGTACGTTACCACATTGTCAGAGGTACACTGGATACAGCCGGCGTTGCAAACAGAATGCAGGCTCGTTCCAAATACGGCGCAAAGCGTCCTAAAGCTGCTAAGAAGTAATTTTTTAAAATTTCTTAGAGGAACAATTTCAGACAAAGACAAATCTATTAGTAGAAATGCCTTATATCAATCAATACAATCTGCGATTGCTTAGACGAGATATACGTTGAAAGAGGATAAGGCATGAAAACACGAGGGAAGCATCCCCGTGAAGTACCGAGAATAGCATTTATTCATCAAGGAGGGAAGAATCGTGCCTAGAAAAGGACATGTAGCAAAAAGAGAGGTCTTGGCCGATCCTATTTACAACAGCAAGCTGGTGACAAAGCTCATCAACAGCATCATGCTGGATGGTAAAAAGGGTGTAGCGGAAAAGATCGTTTACGGTGCATTCGATAAAGTAGCAGAAAAAACAGGTAGAGAAGCTCTGGAAGTTTTCGAAGAAGCTCTGGGCAACATTATGCCTGTACTGGAGGTTAAGGCTCGCCGTGTCGGCGGTGCAACCTACCAGGTACCCATGGAAATCAGACCTGAAAGAAGACAGACACTGGGTCTGAGATGGATCACACTGTATTCCAGAAAACGCGGCGAAAAGACAATGGTTGACCGTCTGGCAGGCGAAATTCTGGACGCACTGAACAATGCAGGCGGCGCTTGCAAGAGAAAAGACGAAATGCACAAGATGGCAGAAGCAAACAAAGCTTTCTCCCACTTCAAATGGTAAGAATTACCGTTTTTGTGAGGCTTTGCCTTACAGAAGGCTGCCGCAGGGCAGTTGGTTTTTAGAGAAAAACGAATGGAATTTGGGAAATATGGAAAGGCTATTTCATAGTCTTTCCATAACCTGATTATGATTACAAAAAGGAGGATCCCACAGTGGCAAACAGAGAATACCCTCTGGAAAGAACCAGAAACATTGGTATTATGGCGCACATTGACGCGGGTAAGACAACTCTGACAGAACGTATTCTGTTCTATACAGGCCGTAACTATAAAATCGGCGATACACACGAAGGTACAGCAACAATGGACTGGATGGAGCAGGAGCAGGAAAGAGGTATCACTATCACATCCGCTGCGACAACATGTCATTGGAACGACAACAGAATCAACATCATCGACACACCCGGACACGTTGACTTCACAGTTGAAGTAGAACGTTCTCTGCGTGTACTGGATGGCGCTGTTTGCGTACTGGACGCAAAGGGCGGTGTTGAACCTCAGACAGAAACAGTTTGGAGACAGGCTGACAACTATAATGTACCCCGTATGATTTTCGTAAACAAAATGGATATCATGGGTGCAGACTTCTTCGGTTCCATGAAATCCATCGTAGACAGACTGGGCTGCCATCCCGTAGCTGTAACTCTGCCTATCGGTGCAGAAAGTGATTTCAAGGGCATCATCGACCTGATGAAGATGAAAGCTTACTTCTATGAAAACGCAACAGGTACAGAAGTAGACGAAGAAGAAATTCCCGCAGAATATGTAGAACAGGCTGAAGAATACAGACAGATCATGATCGAAGCAATCGCTGAAACAGATGATGCGCTGATGGAAAAATTCTTTGCTGAAGAAGAAATCACAGAAGCAGAACTGAAAACAGCACTGCGTAAGGCATGTATCGCCTGCGAACTGATGCCCGTAATGTGTGGTTCCGCATACAGAAACAAAGGCGTTCAGAAGCTGCTGGACGGCGTTGTTGAATATATGCCCGCACCTACAGACATTCCCGCAATCAAGGGTATTGACCCTGCAACAGGCGAAGAAACAGAAAGACACGCATCCGACGAAGAGCCCTTCTCTGCTCTGGTATTCAAAGTAATGAATGACCCCTTCGTTGGTAAGCTGGCGTTCTTCCGTGTGTACTCCGGTACACTGGACTCCGGCACATACGTTTACAACTCCACAAAGGGTGGCAAGAAGGAACGTGTTGGCCGTATCCTGCAGATGCACGCAAACCACAGAGAAGAAATCGACAGAGTTTACTCCGGTGATATTGCGGCAGCAGTAGGCTTCAAGATTTCCACAACAGGTGACACAATCTGTAACGAAGATCACGAAGTTATTCTGGAATCCATGGTATTCCCCGAACCCGTTATCTCCGTTGCAATCGAACCCAAGACAAAAGCAGGCCGTGACAAAATGGGCATCGCTCTGGCAAAGCTGGCAGAAGAAGATCCCACATTCAAGACCTACACAGACCAGGAGACAGGCGACACAATCATCTCCGGTATGGGTGAGCTGCATCTGGAAATCATCGTAGACAGACTGCTCAGAGAGTTCAAGGTCGAGGCGAATGTCGGCAAGCCGCAGGTTTCCTACAAAGAAACCCTCACAGGCACTGCTGATATCGACAACAAGTACGCGAAGCAGTCCGGTGGTCGTGGTCAGTACGGTCACGTCAAGATCAGAGTTTATCCGAGAGAGGCCGGTGCCGGCTTCGAGTTCAAGAATTCGATCGTCGGTGGTGCGATTCCGAAGGAATACATTCCGAAGATCGAAGAAGGTATCGTGGAAGCGATGGAAAACGGTCCGATCGCAGGCTATCAGGTTGTCGATGTCGGCGTAGAGCTGTACGACGGTTCCTACCACGAAGTCGACTCCTCCGAAATGGCGTTCAAGATCGCGGCTTCCATGGCATTCAGAGAAGCTGCCAAGAAGGCAAAACCGGTACTGCTTGAACCGATCATGAAGGTAGAAGTCACCGTTCCGGAAGATTATATGGGCGATGTCATCGGCGATATTTCTTCCAGAAGAGGCAGAATCGAAGGCTCCGACATGAACATGGGCGCCGTTGCGATCAGAGCATTCGTTCCGCTGTCCGAAATGTTCGGCTATGCGACCGACCTGCGTTCCAAGAC
>ENA-ORTY01000038-ORTY01000038.1-human-gut-metagenome-genome-assembly--contig:-NODE-38-length-142554-cov-17.569702_pt1 | contig 142554 bp, 140 predicted proteins | sample MGYA00241917_ERZ509198 | MGnify/ENA primary metagenome ERZ509198 (study PRJEB26280, sample SAMEA2338857) | human gut metagenome | biome: human gut; feature: human-associated habitat; material...
GCGTAGCAGCTAAAAGCCACTACGCTTTCAAATCTAACTTTTGGGGGTCACCACAAATCAGACTTGAGTGTTTTTATATATATAAATGAAAAGGCAGCCCTATTCCCTACCAATTTAAAGGTTAATGTAAAAACTACCAAAAGTTACATAAAATCAAATAGAAAAGGCTAAGTAATAGGATACCAAAATAAACGGTCGTTTAAAACTATATAGAAATAGACCTAAAATCCAAATTCTGACTTTTCAGCGAGAAATTTTATTATGATATATACTTGGACTAAAGAAAGGAAGTGAAGAAATGATTTACGGATATTGTAGAATTAGCACAGAACACCAATCTATTGAGCGGCAGATCAGAAATATTAAAGCCCAGTATTCGCAGGCTCAGATTATCACCGAAGTGTTTACTGGCACAAAGGTTGACAGACCGCAATTTACGAGATTGCTTGAAATTGTAAAAGCCGAAGATACTATTGTATTCGATTCTGTATCCCGAATGAGCAGAAACGCTAAGGAAGGGTATGAGATATATGAGAAGCTCTTTAAGGATAATGTAAATCTTATTTTCCTCAAAGAGCCACATATCAATACCGAAACCTACAAAAAAGCATTGAGTAATCAGCTTACAATGACCGACACTCCTGTTGATTATATTCTTGAGGGAATAAATCGCTATCTTCTTGAACTTGCTAAGGAACAAATCAGAATTGCTTTTGAGCAAGCTGAAAAGGAAGTATCAGATTTAAGGCAGCGTACCAAAGAAGGCTTACAGACAGCAAAGTTCAATAACAAGCAAGTCGGTCGCAAAAAAGGAACGATAATAAAGGTTAAAAAGGAGAAGCCTATCAAGGATATAATATTGGCGAAAAGCAAATCCTTTAATGGTAAAAATACTGACGCTGAAGTAATGAGTATTATTAACGGAACACCTTACTTCGAGGACATACACGGATTAGAAGTTAAAAAGACTTATAGTATATCTCCGAATACATATTATAAGTATAAGAGAGAATTAAAAAACAGTTTGTATTAAGAAAACATTTGATACTAATTAGTTTACCACCTTGCCGTACCAAGAGGTATATATACAACTTAATATTTTCTCATTTGTAAATCTATTCTACATATTACATTTATATATGTTGCAATTACAAGCTCTTGAGTACGGTCAAGAGCTTGCCCCTAAAATAAATTTATTAATATTATTAAGAAGAAAGGAGTAGAAAAATGGATATGTCGTTTGCTTATAACCTTAAGCTTGCAAGAAAACGCTGCGGATTCACTCAAACAGATATGAGCAATAAATTGCATATTGACCGAACCACATATACAAAGTGGGAAACAGCAAAATCCGAACCGAGCATTGATAACATAAAAAGGCTTGTGAAAATATTAGATATAAGCTATGATTATCTATTTTCTACTTTTGACAGAAAAGAAGGAGAAAAATATATATGATTATTGCGTTGATAATACTTTTTTTACTTACAGTTGGTGGTGCGATTACAAGTATAGTTATTTCCGATGACTTTTTGGCAGCGAAAGTAATTATACCGACAGGCTTTTTGATTATTCTTATATATTTTTTTGGCGGTGTAGTTTACACAGGGAATCTACCATACGAAGATACAGTCTTAGAAACATATGAAATTATATCATTAAAGGATAATGATAATACAACTGGCACTTTTGTACTCGGAACAGGTTCAGTATATGACACAACATATTATGTATATAATTATAAAACAGAAGATGGTGGAATAAAAAGAGATAAGATTAACACAAATGACGCAACTGTATATGAAACTAAGGATTCGCCACATATAGATGTAATCGGCAAAAAATTAAAAGAATCTGCAAAAGATAGCATTATGTATCATTTGTTTAATGTAGGATTTTTGGAAGATTACATTACAAGTACTCCAAATGACTGCAAAATCTATATTCCAGAAGGTTCAATCATAACGGAATTTAAAATTGATCTTGAATAAATGCAATAGAAGGGCAAGTAAATTAATACTTGCCCTTCTATCATTAATAACTACTTTATTTAAGCAGCTAAAACCCGACTTTTCTACATAATGTCTAAAAGTGTGATACTATATAATCATAAACTAAAAATCAAGCAGAAAGAAGTGCTGTAAAATGAAAATTGAAAAATTATATAATTTAAAGCTCAATGATGACTATACCGAAAACGAAAAAATGGTGTTTAAATATGCTTTTTCTATGCTTTTCGATAATGGACTTGAAAAAAATAAAACAGAAACAATTAAATTCATACAGTCAGTAGTAGACGAAGGTTATTTTAAAAGGGAAGAACTGTATGAGGAAACCTCGAAAGTTCGTGATTTGTATTTTACAAGGGCTATAAAAGAAGCCCTTTACTCATTAGTCGGTAAGGCGATATACACAGACAACGAGGTGAAAAATTTATTTTTGGATTATATAATTAAAGTATTTCCAAATACAATATCGGTATTTAAAAAATTCAAGGTCAGCGAAAATAACAAGCTGAAATTGGACGCACAAACAGTCACGCTTATGATGAATCAAAACGATGTTTGTGGTTGTATTTACATAATCATAATTTCGCTTTTTTATGACAGCAGTATATCCGAACAGAGGGTAGGAATTATGAAAGCTGTGAAAGGTCAAATAGATACAATAAATAAACAGCTTAATAATTGTAATCTTGACGGTGAATTAAGTATTGAGTTTGGAGATAATTTTCTTTATTCAAAACTCTATTTGCGATTTCTCGAAAAAAGAGCAGGTGAAATACTTGATTATGTTAGCAACCATAAAGGCTGTGATATTCTTGACACCTTGGAATGTGATTCGAGGTTTTCAAATAAGAAAATTATTGAAGAAATTTCTAAGAGCAGGCGAGAAAGTGACGACAATCCCATTCTATTTATGTTGGAAAACGCTTCACAAAGGTTTATAAACACTTGCAGGATACTTGCGGCTATGAATATAGATTACAGTTTAACTTATTGTAATTTTGATAAATATAAAGAATATGAATTAGAACTATATCCGTTACTGAAACCATTATTAGAGGCTGGATTAGTTAAAGAAAATAAATACAAATATGAAAATAAAAAAGACTTGCCGTTACTTCCCGACAATAGCTATACCTATCTGAAAGGATACAAGGGAACGAGAGCAACATCTGTGGAAAGCTTTTTAAAAAACAATGAAAATAATTTTAAAACAGGAAATTCTGGTAACAATCAAAAAAGACTGTTTTTAAAAGACCGATTTTATGCGGTGTATAACTGCTGTGAGCTACTTGTTAAGTCATTACAGGAATATTTACTTGAAAAAACCGAAAGCATAAAAGATAATGATGAAAGCATTACTATAACAAACCTAATATTCAAAACACAAATGCAGCCGACCGATATTGAAAGAGTTATGGCTCTCCTTAACAAAAACATTATGTTTGCAACGATTGCGTCAATCAATGAAAGTGACTACTACACTCTTTTTTCTTCATATGATTTTGGAGATATTACTCCGTTTTTTGATGACGGCACTGTAAGCTTATCTGATGAAATGTCAAAATCAGACAACGGAATTACCACTAAAGTTGATAAAAAGCTTAACTTGAATAAGAAAACAAAAGAGTTAGAATCAGAAAATGCAAAACTATCTGAGGAATTAGAGAAATACAAATCACAGATAGAAAAATTAGAGCAGCAAAATATATCTCTGAAGAATAAGGTTGAGAAATATCAAAACCAAGAAAACATCAATACCAAGCTAAGAAAAAAACTATCTGAGAAAGACAAGGAAATAGATAAAAGCAATAATAAAATAACAGACTTGCAAGAAATAATTGCTGAATTGCAGTCAAACGACAATGCAGAACAAGATAATACTATTATTGATATACCAGACAGTTATTTTAAAGATAAACGAATCCTTGTAATCGGCGGAAGATGGGAAATAATAGATAAACTCAAGGAATTAATGCCTGAACTGAAGCACACGGAAAATGCTAATGACAGCTATATAAGCCCCGACAGCTACGATTATGTTTTGATGTTTACTGACTTTATGAACCATACGATTTTCTATAAATACATTACAAGACTGCGTAATAACAAAAAAGGCAAAGTGCCGATTTTATATTTGCAGGGTTCAAATCTTGATAATATTAAGAGAAATATTTATAATTTCTATCAAAAACTAAATTCAAAATAACAAAGAAAAGTGAGGTAAAAAAACTATATGAGAGAAATATATGTGAAATTTAAACTTGATGATGAGCAGGAAAAAGAGCTTACAAAAGCCACCCAGATGTTCAATGATCTTGCTAAGAGCAGAGGAAAACAAGGTTATGATGAAGAAGATATATTTACACTAATGATGGTTTATGCTTCCAAAGATGGTATTGATGAAAGGCTGAACCTTTGGGAAATGCTGATTAAATATAAGTCAGAGGACATAATTAACATTATAGATAATTTTAGTTTGGATTTAGAGAAAGAATAAAACTAAAGCCTATGCAGGACAAATGTAGCTTGCATAGGCTTTGCTTTACTCAAAATAATTTAAGCCATTTACTTAAAGGAAGAGGTGCAAAAGATATATATTTATGACTGCGTATAATAAATATTATACGCACCGAGGGATATAAGGGAAGCAGTTTTTGTGTAAAAAGTAAAAATTATTCCAAAAAAACACTCTTAATTCCCTTTAATCCCATATATACAAACTTGTTTACTTTACAATTTTGTTTTATAATAAATATACTTAATGTACCGCTGCATAATAAAATTAATCTAATAAAAAAATACTCCGCTGCGATATATCAAAATGTATTCCAAGCATTTCTCAAAAAAATATCTTAATTGTTTCGCAGCATATTTAATTTATTATATGGTTTTTATAACTATTTATGAGGTGAATTTTAATATGGTAATTACACAAGCAGATAAAAATAATTATGTAAATAAAATGATAGAAAATTTTAATATTCTCTTAGATTGCTCAGGACTAACCATCGAAAAATTTTATGATATAAGTGGTATCGGTAAATGCAGACTAAATACATTTCTGCAAGAAAAATCAATATCATCTTGGAAAACATTTATAGTATGTATTTCTATATTTTCTATATATCCTGCTGCTCTTGATAAAATGCTTGGACTTAATATTATTGACGCTAAATTACTTTTATTTCTTCAAAATAAAGAAACTGGTTTTTATAATACAAAGATGATGGCTAATTATAAACCTATTTTCAGTCAAAAAAAGAGAGAAAACTATTGCAAAAAAATGTCTAATAATCTTTCAATTCTAAGAAAATATGTTAATTTATCTCAACAGGAATTATCTAATATTTCTGGTGTAACCCACCTCTACATCTGCAATTATGAGAATAATTCAAGAAAAATGAACTGGAATACATTTCTTCTGTTCCTATTCATTTTCTTACAAAATGACAGTACCACTTTCTATATGAAACAAAAATCAATCTATACAGAAGAAATTAAGTTGTTTTTAAGAGGTGTTTATTCAGACGAATCTGATTTTGAATTTGAAGATTGCGATGAAACTTCAAATGATATTGCTAATAAGGATACAGATAATATGTAATTTCTGCTGCCTATCAATTGGATTAAAGAGGAATAGCTGACTTTTTGTTTATAACTTGATTTTTCTTTGTATCAGATAGTTATATTCTCAAAAATTATTTTGCTCTCCCCTTTTCCCTGTTCGCAATTTTGATTATTACAATTAAAATCAAACTCTCAAGCTCTCGACTGCTTATCTTGATTAATTCGCATTAATTTAAGAACGGCAATTTGAGAGTTTTTTTGTAGGTTTATTTGATAAATTGTCGAGCCGTTTTGAATTAGTGCAGCGGATTTAGCGTAAAATTTAATAATTTATTCAGGTGAAAATCCTTGTTGAAAATCAAATTCCGACTTTTCAGCAAGGATTTTATTTTCGTGCTATGCTATAAGTAGTCATTTAGAAAGGAAGGGTATTATGCCGCATAATAACACCGTAAAAGCCTTAAATAGTCACAATGAGGTTGTCATCGGTTATTTAGCTGATAGTAAAACTATCAGTATTGTTGAAGGCAGCGGAAAAGGGAATACAGAAATTCTGCCAAATACAGTTCGCAGATATATCTGCTCTACTACATCAGGCACACCGCTCTATGTTGATGACATCATTTTGGCTGATGGAATACATAAAGGAATTATCAAATTCGGAAAACAACTTGACAAGCTTGGGTATAATCAAATTTGCTATTATATCAAATGGCTTTCTTCAGATAGTAATTGTGAAGCAGATGAGATTAACTATCTAAGAACAGACTTAGGCTACTGGCTCGATAAAAAAATCTCAGTTATCGGTAATGCTATTTGTAAAAGTGAGAACTGTTAAAAGTCCATTGTGTTTTTAAAACCTGACTTTTTTATATACACCCTTCGATACTGATATAATTAATATGTAATAAATCGAAGGGAGATATTTAGAATGTATAGTATTACAGATATGGAAAAGGTTGTTCAAATCAAGGAAAAATATCCAACAGGTACGAGAGTTAAGTTAATCAAAATGTTTGACGATTACGCACCGCCTGAAGGAACTTACGGTACAGTCAATTTTGTTGATGACATTGGAACGGTACACATCAACTGGGATACAGGCTCAAGTCTTGGCTTAGTTGTTGATGTAGACGAGTTCTATAAGATTGTTGAGCAGTAGCAGAAATTATAAGAGGGAGTAAATTAATGCCTTATACAGTTGAAATCAGTTTAATTTGTAGCTACTGTGGCGAACAATACACCATAAATAAAGAGTTTGAAGATAAGAATAAAGGCTTATCTTGGAGTAAATACATTGCTAAATCAAAGAACTCAATGTGTTCAGCTTGCTACCAAAAACAGTTGCTTATGAAAATTGGTAACTGTGAACAGGCATTTTCACTTCCTACTGTTAAGGGCAAAAGCGAAAAGCAAATAATCTTTGCACGAAAATTAAGGTACAACGCAGTCAACAACAATATTCGTATTATAGACGCATTTAAAAGTATGTATGATTTTTCAAAACTATCTGACGGCGAGATAAAGTTACTTGCTCAAAACTATTATGAGCTTATAAAATATACGCTTATCTCTGATTCAGCAAAGGATATTATTGAACATTTAAAAAATATTTAAAGAAAGGAGCAATGTTTATATGGCTTTTGCGGATAAAATTTGTATGAAAAAAGGCAAAGAAAACTCTATGTCACCTCTTGATATAGCATACATCAGCTATATGAACTGTTGGTATTCTCCGACAGAACTTTATGATTACATAAAAACAGATGGTGCTACAATTAAAATCAGCACTCACGAGGGTATTCTCTCTCCTGCTCGTAATTTTCAAGGTGTTAAATACATTTCATCAACAAAAACAATATGCAATGACAAAGGTGAATATCCCACATTAATGTTTCTGCCAAGAGAAAGCTATGACACTGTAATCAATACTTTTGAGAATGAGATTGAAGGTGATTAATTGAATGATTCTCTTGCTTTAAAAATTGATAATTCACCATTGGTCCTACGAAAATTTCTTAACCATATATCGGTTATTGAAAATCGAAGCGACCAGACAGTTAAAGCATATTATTTTGAACTACACCACTTTTTTATATATTTATGTAGTCAGAAACTATCTGAGAAAGAAATAAGCGAATACGAAAATTTATACTTGATGATTAATGATAACATCACAGATGGTTACTTAAACTCAATAGTCAGAGATGATATTCTTAATTATCTGTACTATCTTAAAGAAAAGAAAAAGCTTACTGCTACAAGCCGAAATCACGCACTTTCAGTAATTTCAAAGTTTTTTACCTATTGTGAGAAATACCTGAAAATACTTTCGATTAATCCTTGTAATGGTATTCCCTATGCCAAAGCAGAGAAAAAATTACCTTTTTATCTTACTCTTGAAGAATGTACTAAAATGCTTGACTCATTAGATCCGAGCAAAGAGAACTATGAAAGAGATTATTTCATTATACTTTTCTTTATGTCAACAGGCGTAAGACTTTCTGAACTTGTCAGCATTGACCTAAGCGACATCAGAGATAACATTGTATTTGTTACAGGCAAAGGCTCTAAGGACAGAAAGGTAGTAATGAATAGGGCTGTTTGCTTTGCTCTGGACGAATATCTTAACTGGCGTTCAGCTATAAGAACACCTATATATGATAAAAAAGCATTGCTTATTTCTTCTCAAACAGGCAAAAGGCTCAAGGTTAGGCGTGTTGAGGAAATCGTGAAAAACGCACTCAAGGCTATTAATATTGATAAGGACGGTATCTCCGTTCACACATTAAGGCACACAGCTGCAACTTTAATGTTTTCAAACGGAGTTGAAGTCAGGACCTTACAAGAGATTTTAGGTCATCAGAACCTAAACACCACGCAAATTTATGTACACACTTCTTCAAATAAAATAGAAGAAGCATTTAATATGAATCCGTTATCTAAGAAAGGTGAGGTATAACTATATGAGATATATTAGTTTTTATAATGTAAAGGGCGGTACTGCAAAGACACACTCTGCAATTTCTTTTGCAATCATTCTTGCGAAGAAATACAACAAAAGAGTTTTATTTGTTGACATTGATCCACAGAGTTCGGCAACAAAATCACTTGGCTGCTATAATGAAAATGACGAAGAAGGTATATTGTCTATTGCAGACATAATGCTCTCCAAAGATAATATTGCTTCAAAGGCTATTCAACATTGCAAATACGGTTTTGATGTAATTCCTTCATCATTTGACCTTTTGGGTGCAAACATTCGTGTATCAAGCGACTTGTTAAGACCTCAGCAGTTACGACTCAAAAAACAGCTTGAGCCACTTGAGAATGATTATGATTTCTGTATTTTTGATTTCTCTCCTTATCCTACAATCACAGCAGTTAATGCACTTTGCATTTCCGATGATGTTCTCGTACCAATTAAGCTTGGTAAATACGGTACAGACGGACTTGAGAATGTTATAGAGTCAGTTTTTGAAGTTAAAGAATATAATCCTAAGCTTGTAATTAAAGGCTGCTTTGCAACAGTTTATGAAAAATCTAAGGTTAATTCAAACGGATTGTCGGAACTTAAAGAAGCGTTAGCACCGTTCGGATTGCCTGTATTCAATACATATATCCGAAAGACCTGCAAGGTTGTTGAATCAGAGGACTCTGATCCAGTTGTTATTTCAGCACCTTCCTGCACAGCAAGTAAAGATTACTATGCCCTTGTAGAAGAATACTTGCAGTCAATTTCCTAAATAGTTATTTCCGTGAAAGGTGGTACATAGATATGTCACTCAATTTAAGCAAAAATCTTTTTCCTTCAGCCGAAAAAATAAGAGCTGCCGCTACTGTTTCTCCTCTTATGATGATTGACCGTAATAAGCTTGAGTTCCACCCTCGAAATACTGAAATCTATTCGGTAGAGGTGGACGACCTGTTTATCAATAACATCGCAGAAAACGGTGTTATTGAGCCTCTTATTGTTATCAAAAACAAAGATGATGATAAATATACTATCTGTTCGGGTAACAGACGCTTTACTGCTGTGCAGGAAGTTATTAAGCGTAATATTCCGCTTGCTAACGGCGTAAAGCTTGATACTCTCCCCTGTATTGTTTGGGATTTACCCGATTATGAGGACGCAGACTTGGACTTGCTTGTTAATGCAAATCTGCATAACAGAAAGAAAACAGACGGTGAGATTGCAAAGGAACTCGCTATTAAGAAAGAAATTTTACTCAAACGAAAAGCAAACGGTGAAAAAATAAACGGCAAGGTTCTTGATATTCTCGCCAAGCAGCTTGAAATAACCGCACAGCAGGCTAAGAGATTAAATGCAATCAATATTAAGGCAACAGAAGAAGTAAAAGACGCTTTTGCAGGCGGTAAAATAAGCACCGATACAGCTTATCAGCTTTCAAAAGCTGAACCAGACAAGCAAAATGAAATTCTTGGTTCTGCCGAAGATACTGGAGAAAAACTCACTGCAAAGACCGTAAAAGAAGCTCTTGAGCCAGATAAAAAGGTTGTTGAAGATACAAAACTATCTGATAATAATTCTCAGACAGTTACAGAAGATACATCAAAAGCTTACACACAAGAAAAGACTCAGAATGATAGTAATAAACAAAACCGTTCTCCTGAGAGTTTCCCAAAATACACAGATGTAGTACCTCAGCCTACTGCAAATCAGCTTGTAATCTCCGAAGATACCGAGATTAAGGTTAATGATGTAACTGAAGAAACAGACGAAATCATCAATAATCTGAATTATCTCATCAATCAAGTATTTTCTTTTGATGGTGATAATATCACGGTAACAAAAGAACAGGCTAAGGAAATTACTAAAATGCTTTCTGAAATTAAAAGTATTCTTGAATAATTAAACTGTTTTTTATGAGCAGGGTATAAATTTAATTCTATTGCTGATGAAAATTAAATAATAAAATGTATTTTACAAAGCAGGGTATGTTATTATACTCTGCTTTTTCTATTCTCTGACTTTTCTACAAGCTACATAAAAATAAGGTATAATTATTATAGAAAATAAAGATAGAAAAAAGGAGAATCCATTATGGAAGAAATGCTTAAATCAATACTCAGAAAACTCTCTAATGCTCTCAAAGGACTTAAAAAAATCAGCAATGATGTTGATACTATCAAAGCCGCCGTTTCTAAGGATTTGCAAAATAAAAATATAGAATACAGCTTTTTTGAGATGTATTCCTCAAACACTTTTTTAAAGGTTAAAGCTAATCTCTTTAAGAGTGAAAAAGTTATGTTTAGTTTTGTTGACAAAAGCAATCAGAATAACATACGCAGCATTGACTGTTTCTTAACTTTTGGTGAAGCGTTGCTGCTTGCCGAAGAAGCAAAAAGCAGCTTACTTAAAAAGTGTGCTAACGAAAAGGCAAAAGGTAATCAGTATCCTGCCGAGAGCTACACCTCACCATTTGGCGGAGTAAATGAAGCAGGCTGCAAAAAACGCAATTTACGAACTGACGGAAAAGCATTAAGTCGCTATTTCAAAATTGGTGCAGGCTCGAAATCCGAAATCATTTTTACAGCAGAGTCGAGAGCAGGTCATTCAAATGACAAAGGCTTGATTGTTCCAGAAAAAGGTAAAGCAGAGCTTACTATCAGAGTACCTATGGGATACAAGGATCTGCTTATTATGGGTAAACTGATTGACGCTAATATTATGGCTTACTTATCAGCTCAGTACACTCATAACGCTTATAGGAGTGATTATAATGGTAATAAGACAGATTCATATACAACTCAGCCTCAATCATATGAACCAAACCCTTATACACCGCAGGCTATACCAACAATGCCGCAGACATATAACCCTAATTATTATTCAGCATAGAAAAAGGAGTGAAAAGCTATGAAAAAAATGGAATGGGAGCGTGTATATTACAAAGGAAAATACCAATTCATTGCATACAATACAAACGACTGTATTGTAATTGAAACAGGAGTAGATGTTTCTGATGATGTAAGTAATAAAAATCTATGGCAGAAAATCACAGATAGTTTCCCTTCTGCTTGCTCGTACAGAAGCTTTTTAAGAGCTTTTAAGGAAGCAAAACTTGAACGAAAACTTTACGGCAAGTATGAGCGTTGTGCGTGAAAAATATTCCGTTAATCCCCTCAAAAAATAAAGATAAGAAAGGAAAAAAGAATATGAAAAATACTACTTATGATGAGTACAGCAACGAAGCAATATATGCAGATGATGGATTTACCGATGAAGAAATAAAAATGATTTGTTGGTATGAAGATAAAAACAAACGATTTGATGCGAATATATTAAATTTCCTCTTTGGAAGCAGCTATGTATTTTATAATCAGGGAGAATATCAAATTGAGATACATTCTCTTTTAGGTAAGGTCGTTTTGCCTGCAAGGTACGAAGCGTTGACATATGACAGGGAAACCGCAAAGCATACCTATGATGTTGCTCTCGCTTTAAAGGCGAAGATTGAAAAAAATTTATCTGAGAAATGGGCTGTTATTTATGATAAATTAAAGTCTTATAATCGTCTTGCTTTTGATAGGTGCATAGAGTTTGAAGAATATATTCCGACTTACATTGATGATGTAGTCCAATATAAAGAGATAATGGCTGCAATTAAAGAAGCTGTTTCGGGAATAGATTATGAGGTAAAGTCTGAGAAGTCGGGAGAGATTATAACAGCTGCTTTCGATTTCAGAAGAGTTTGTTTAAGTATCTTTGACGGTTTAAAAATAAAATACACTCTTTGGTTTACCGATGAATTGGAAAACGATATACCTTTTTTAAATGATGAGTATTTAATATAAAGTGTAATTTCAAAAACTTTCAAAAAGTAAGTATGGGAAATTGATTTTGATTTAACCAAGTTTATGAGGCTGCCCAAAGCAGCCTCTAAATCTTTTTCCGACTTTTCAGCGAGATTTTTCATTATGGTATATAATTTAAAATATAGAATATAAAGGAGTGATTAAATGACATCTCAAATAGAAAAACTACACACTTTAAATCTATTTGCCAAAAGTCTGCGTGACAGCAGAATAACTATGAAAACCTATTTATTTGATTTTCAAAAAAGTAAAGATAAAGATTTTGAAACAGACTTCCCTACTCTTTCTGTCGGAATAGAAAATTTTATTGGTACAATTAATAATTTAACAAGTATAAATTCTGCATTAATCCCTTCAGGGCTTGACTTTATAGACCTTATTAAAATCTCCAAGAGCCTGTTGTGTGATTTTTATATTGAAATAAACGGCAGGAAAGTCAGTATATTTTCTGCTAAAAACAAATATGAAAAAGTTATGTACTACATATATAGAATCACTCAAAAAAGTAATTCAGAAAACATAACATTAGAAGCCGCATTTGAACAAATGCGTAATAAGGAATACTCGAATTACTCTGAAGTTAAATCTTTTGCTGATACTTTAAGTGTAAAAATAGATAAGCTTAGTAATCTTATTATAACTCTGCATAAAGTAATGAAGGAATTAAGTACATTACAGGTACAAATTTATACCCTCAAGAGTGTTATCATTTCAAACAGTAATCCTGTTCCGATAGGCTATCAGTTTTTAGATCAGACATATAACTATATCTTATTTCAAATAGATGGTTATATTTTTCATCAGCCTACACGATTTAGCACAAAACATCTATCTGATGTACTGGGATTGTCAGAACTATCCAAAGAATACAAGCCAAATGAGCAGGAACAAAAAATTAGTTTATCAGAAGCCTTCACGCTTTTTCCTGAAAGCAAAGACTTTATTATAAATGAATTTTTTAAAGTAAAATACGGCATAGAAATCAATAGACTTATAAGTTACGAAATACTTAATAATTGGATATATGACGATGAGAAAGTCAATGAAATCACGCATAGTGATATATTTTTGCCAGACTCAGATGATAACTCATCTGTTTTTATATAAGTAAGAAAGGAGAATATCTTTGCCTTTAATTAGTTTAGAAGAACAAAGAAACAATTATTTGCGAAGTTATGGATTAACCTGTAAAATGACTTCATATTTATCCTTTTATGGCGATAAATCATATATGTCATACAGTTATATATTCAATTTCAGCAACGCAGCTACACAAATCATATTAAAAGAACGCAAATTACCCGAAGTCAATGTAGTTATTAATCCTGATTACAGCGTAAGTCCTGCCTGTGAAAAAGGTGGCATTGCAATTAAAGACACAACCACCAAGCAGTTATGGTGGGAAGCTTTTTTTATAAATTCATTAGAATTTGAACAGATAAGACCTCTTACAAAAGAAGAAATTATTTGTTACAAATATATTGAAAAATATGGTGTTTATTCGTCTTTAGCGTTAGCAATAAATTGATTTTTGTTATTAGTTTTTGGTGTCATTATTGTAATATCCTTAATCTCTGAGTTTTCTCACGAATTTTTCAGATATTGTATAATTTAATCAAGGATATTCAAATTAAAAATTATATTTTAAAGGGGATTTTATCAATGTCAGTAATATTATTTATAATTGCAGTTATTCTATTTATGTTTGCCGTAGCATTTCAATCTATATCAGAGAGAAAATGGGGGAAAACCTATGACTATACACATCTATGTCGAAACTATAAAATTTTTTGGATTCTTACGGGAATAGCAATTTTATTATCTATTTCTGCTTTGGCTTTAATTTTTTCTGAAAATAAGCAAGATTATTCGTTGTTATCAACAGTTGAAGAAACCACTGAGAACATTACTGATTTTTCGTTTAATCAAACTAAAGAAGAATATACTGTAACCGAAAAATATGCTTATTCAATCGGCAATGGTAACTATGAGCTTTATTCGGATTCAGAAGATATTTATTCCATAAAAATGAATAGTTCAAAACCTACCAAAGTAACTGTGCAAAAGAATAAATACAGGAGCAATATAACTTTTAAAGAAAAAGAAATGTATTGCTACATATTTGAATAAACACTTTGGCTTAGATAGAGGTGATAAAGTTGCTTGAGATAATATACAGGATTTATGAAGTAGCTGATCCAAAAACAGCTGAAGAAAACAGAAAAAGAAGTGAAGAATTTGGATTATATTCATCTGTAAGCAAAACAGAAAATACAGAAATAGTAATGGATTGTCTTGTGTGCGAAAGCAGAGAGGCTTTTAAGGACCTCATCAGAGAGCAGTACGGAAATAATATTGTCTTTCGTTATTCTAAAAAACTCAAAGCAGGCGACCTGTATTGTGTTATAATTGGAGAACATTGCTACAATACTGAGAGATATTTCAATAAAATTACTTTCAAATGTGATTGCTGCAACGCTCAAATTTCAACATATTATGGCAAGCCAATCTGTTTTTCAGATTATGAAATGAAAAATCTGCTATATAACATTTCTGATTTTGCGTCAAAGCGATTCTGTTCGCACCATTGTAAGCAAGAATACTACGAAAAGACTAAGCGTACCCTTAGTTTAAATGATGACAATGAGTTTTACATTGATAAGGATATGTTCAGTAACAATGAGATTAATGGATATATCTATAAAATCACTAAAAAATCAACTGGTGAGTTCTATATAGGTAAGACTGTAAATGCACCGATTTTTCGTTGGGGGCAGCACTTAAAGAGTGAGCGTTTTCATATATCTGATATTAAAGACTATATTTTTGAAACTATTGAAATAGTCAGTAAATCAGATAATATTCTTGAAAGAGAGAAATATTGGATTCAAAAATGCTATAAAGAAAAACCACATAAGTCTTTAAATATTATGTGTACCGCCAATGTTGATATAAGCGAGGACAATCAATTAAGTTTATTTTGATAAGTGTACGCAATTAAAATCTGACTTTTTAAATCAAACTTATAAATTATGTTACAATCATAATAGCGAAAGTGAGGTGTATAAAAATGGATAATAGAAATATAACAAGTATTACTGTCAATTATGATAATGGTGATTCAGAAAGCTTTAATAAAGGAATTGCTATTAACTTTGAGAAAATTGATAACGAGGATAGAACTGTCAAAGTCTGCTATCATATGTGTGATATTAAAGGCTGTGAATTAGAAATGGTCGTGAAATCTATTATTTCTTTAGCAAATAAGATTGGTATGTTCGAGGATAAGGAGAATTAAAACAAATTACTTTAATTAATGTGTTCATAATATTATTTTCAGATATGAAAGGAGATTCGGATACAAAATGTTACCTATCGAAAAATTGGCAAAACTAATTAATGAAAATCCCACACTACCTATCGTGCCTATGGTATATAAAGACAGTGACGATAATTGCAGCTGTGTAATCGGTTCTGTTATTAATTGTGAAATAGCTGAATACACTATTTACAAAAATCAAATGTATGATAATAAAGATGACTTTCTTGAAGCTTATTTAAACAATAACGAAGAAGATCTTGAACATAAATTCAAAGGTAATGCTGATGATATAAATTCTTATATAAAGCAATTAATGAAAAATGAGTTTAAAAAAGCCATTATAGTTACCATTGACATATCAAACTAAAATAATTTATGTAATAACATATGAAAGGAAAAATAATGTACATACGGTGTATAATGGACGATAAAGAATTTGATATTTCAAACAAGATTTTGGACTTAATCACCCTCGAAGCCACCAATATTGATTCAGAAGGTTTAGAAAAATGGTATAAAACACCTTTTTCAGTTAAAACTTTGAACCTTGTTAAAGAAATAAACGATTACCTCATTAATACTGAATTGTATAAAATTTGCACAGAAGGTTTTAATATTGACGACTACAAAGATTTAAGTTCAAAACAGTTATTTTATGAAATGATGTATGCTTTTCACAAAGCACCGATCTGGAAAATAGCTTATGCAGCTATAACTTCTACACTCCCTGCCGTATATCAAAAGATATTATCCGAATCAAAATGTAATGAATAGAGGTGAAAAAATGCTTGATAACGAAATGGAAAGTACTGTAATCGGCGACAGACTTGATAAGCTTATTAAAGACAGCGGCGTCACAATATCTGCTTTATCGGAAAAAACAAATATAAGCAGAAAACAAATAAATAATCATAGACATTCGCTGTCTGTACCTTATATTAAGTTCATCAAAAAGTATTGCAATTTTTTTAATGTGAGTGCTGATTACTTATTGGGACTCATTGACGAAAAGAAAGTTCTCAAATAGTTTGAATTATAACACATATAAAGAGAAGCAGCTTGTTACTGTTTCTCTTTTATTCTATACAAAAAACAAAGATAGAAAGAGGTAACAATAATGAAATTAATCGTATGTCTTGAAAACAATAATGGCGTAATTTTTAACAAGCGAAGGGTATCTTCCGACAAGAAAGTAACCAAAAAAATTATTGAACTTACTCAGGGAAAAAAACTTTGGGTAAGCTATTATACACAGGAGCTATTTATAGGGAAAGATATTAATAAAACACGCTTAGTCATCTCAAATAGTTTTTTTAAGAAAGCAGGCGAAAGCGACTATGTTTTTGTTGAGAATATTATGCCAGAAAATCTTGATGATTGCTCAGAATTGATTATTTTTCGTTGGAACAGAGATTATCCGTCTGATTTAAAATTCGATTTTGATTATTTGCAGAGGTTTGAACTTGTTTCTACCGAGAAATTCAAAGGTAATTCTCACGATGAGATTACAGAAGAACATTATACCAAGAAAATTGAGAGGTGAAAATGAAAACAAACAGAAAATATTTATTAATAACAAGTATTATAGGAATTGCTTTTCTTGTTGGTTGCTCTGCTCAGATAGTTTCCGATACTTCAAAATTGGCGTCAGATACTTCCGCTAAAATTGAAAAATCAAGTACGGTCAGACAGGACAAAACTGATGTAATATCAAAGTCAGAAGAAACAGCTTCTCCCCCTTCCCCTACCATTAATCTATCTTCAATCCCCGATTACTCAGGTAGTCCGTATGAAACAATCAACGGCAACGAGCCATATTTCAGTGAGGACGAATACACAACATCATCGTTTGAGTATTATGCCGATTTAGACGAATTAGGAAGGTGTGGTACAGCATATGCCTGTGTAGGTAAAGATATTATGCCTACACAGGAAAGAGGCTCGATCGGTCAAATAAAGCCAACTGGCTGGCATACAATAAAGTATGACTGCATTGACGGCAAGTATTTATATAATCGCTGCCATCTTATTGGTTATCAGCTTACAGGCGAAAACGCAAACGAAAAAAACCTTATTACAGGAACAAGGTATCTTAATGTAAATGGTATGCTGCCATTTGAAAATATGGTAGCCGACTATGTAAAAGAAACAAACAACCACACTTTATACAGAGTAACTCCAGTATTTAATAATGATGAGCTTGTTGCAAGAGGAGTTCTTATAGAAGCAAAATCCGTAGAGGATAATGGTGATGGTATCACTTTTTGCGTATATTGCTACAATGTTCAGCCTGATGTAAGTATTGATTATGCAACTGGTGACAGCGAATATACTGTAAAAGTTACAGAAGAATCAAAGAAAGAGGAAAGCAGTAATCGTTCAGAGCAATCATCACAAAAGGACTCAGATTCAGATAGCCGTACATACATTCTTAATACTAACACAAAAAAATTTCACTTACCAAACTGTTCATCGGTAACTAAAATTAAGGATTCTAATAAAGAAGAATATACAGGCTCTCGTGATGATGTTATAAACAGAGGTTACGAACCTTGTAAAAAATGCAATCCATAAAAAACAGCTACATATAATTGCACAAAAAGCAACTATTTGATATAATAAAGTCACAAGTATAATAATTATTTGTGGCTTTATTTCATTTGATTGATAAAGGAGTGATAATAGATGTATATAGCAAACGATAAAAACGGTGAACGAGTACATATTGAAAGTGCTAAAAGGGGGTTGGATTACTTTTGCCCTATTTGCAATTCTCCTGTTATTCTCAAGATTGGTCCAATCAAAGCACATCACTATGCACACGCTAAAGGCTTCATATGCCTTGATTCTTGGCAGTACGATTCATCAAACTGGCGATTTGATAATATTAATCGCTTTGGGAAAGAATATCAAGAAAGAATAATTAGTTTAGAAGGTACAAAGCACATAGCCGATGTACTTATAGACGATAAAACCATAATTGAATTTCAGGAAGGCAAACTTAGTCAAAAAGAATTTAACGAAAGAAATATCTTCTTTAAAAATAAGGGATTAAAGACAATTTGGCTTTTTGATGTACAAAAAGACTACACTGAAGGCAATTTATTTAAAGTTAAGGGAGAAAAGGAATTATACACTTGGAAGGAAGTAAATCCCACACTCAAAAAATACACAAAGCTTACTGATGATCTTTTTTTATTTCTTCAATTCGATAATCAAACAATAATTAGCGTTGATTGGCTTAGTGAAAACGGACTTAATTTCTTTGGTAGTAACTGCAAATACACACCAGAAGATTTTATTAAACTCTGCTCATCAAATTCTGAAAAACTATTTGACAGAATTAGCAATAAGAAAATGTACTTTGAAAGATTATCCAACAACCAAATGCAATCTCAAACGGAATCAGAAGATACTTCTCTCCTGCCATTACCAGATAATTTTGACGAACTTTACGACAAGCTTATTTCATTTGTTAATACACATAACTATTGGTGTTATTATGGCTGCCCTAAAAATGCAAGTCATATAGTATCACAGAAAGACTGTGGGCAAAACTGCCACTCACTTTCAACTCGCAACGGAAATCTAAATAAAGTATGTACCTACCGATTCAAAGAGTCTGATTATCGTGGTTGTCAAATTGATAGAATTTTCAGAGATATTGAGGGGCGAATTACTCAAGTTAATATCATCAAAAACGGACTTGCAGAATTTAAGTCATATCAGCAATACGAACCTGTTACAGATGACATTTTATCTATTTGGAAAAAACAAGGTGACAACTGGGATAGGGCTGAATTTTATAACATTCAAAGAGGAATAAAAGCTAAGGTCAGTAGAAACCAAATTAATAAAATCACTAAATATCATAACCTCTACGGTGATATTAAGTACGATAATTCAACATCAGACTATACAAATGACAAAGTACCATATTATAATTTAAAAGAATGGGTACTCATATACTCTCATAAAACATATTATCGTTAATTACCATAAGGCTATCAGAGAATAAAATCTCTGGTAGCCTTATTTTTTTGCTTATTTTAATTGACAATGCAAAATAGAGTTGATATAATTAAAACATAAAGTTTTTTAGTTTGCATTTTTTCATTTTTTTGAATTACACCTATGGGAATAAACTCCCCATCAGTAGCAACTTTGTGGTTTTCTTTTGCTTTGATTATATCAAAGTGACTGAGCCGTAGCTGCAATATTCAATTATTGCTTGCATTTTTGGTCCGTTTTTAAGGGACGCTTAGTAGCTGCAATGTTTATACATTGCTTGCCTGTTTTGCAAAGAAGTATTTTTCTTTGCGGTGAAAAGCACATCTTAACTGATGTGTTTGTTTAGATAAATAGCGATTGGCTAAGAATTTGGAAAATATAATAATGTCTGTTTTTCTGTTTGCTTTTTGCAAGCAGATTTAAACAGTAACTATTTAAGGATAAGTATTTTATATGCTTATCTTTTTTGTTGCCGTTTTTTCAGAATAGTTATAGCTTTTTAAAATTCTTTGCCGATCGCTTTTTTTATTTTTATATATAAGAATAAAGACGGCAACCTTTAGATAGAATTTTCTATCTGATTGTAGAGAGTAAGGTCAAAAAATATTGGCAGAAAGGAATTATAATGGCAGAAAAGTATAATAACGAAAATTATACAATGTATAATGAAATTGAAAAGACAGGCAAACAAACCCTTGTTAATTCACAAACAGATATAGTGTTCAAGGGGATTTTTTTAAAGAGCAAAAGGGCTTTAGCAAATCTTATTTCGTCTGTAATAGGCAGAAAAGATAAAGCCAGAGATATTTATAATTGCGGCTTTGATGATGGCTTTAAAGATGGCTTTAAAGATGGTTTTGAAGATGGCGTTGAAGAAGGCTTTAAAGATGGCATTGAAAAGGGCATTGAAAATGTCACTGAACAAAGCGTTATCGCTTCATACGATGAAGGCTTAGGAATTGACCTGATTGCTCGTATTTTCAATACTGATATTGATAAAGTCAAAAGAGTCATTGACAACTACGACAACTACAAAGATTAACACTATAAAAACTAAATAATTTTTTAAGTAAAGGAGTCGAGTAAATAACAACTAGGCTCTTTTGCTTTTATCCGAAGGAGAAAGAAAAATGAGAGAAGAAAAATGGTATAAGATTCGAGAGAATTTTGGCAACCGATGTTTTAAAACTGATTCTGATGTGGGTAGTGTCAAGGCTGGAAATGATGATTTTTCAATCTTAATTCCAAACGGTTACGGTGACGGTGTTACGAGAGTGGCTGTATTTGAGAATGAAGATGACTTTATAGCAGAAAATCTTATGAGCTTTACAGGAATTATTCTTGCTGGCAAATGCAATATTTATAAGTACGATTGCGATTGTTGTGATGTTGCTAAAGAACTTAACGGCAAATATCTTATATATGCTTATGATGGCTTGGTAGCCTTTGTGAAAAAAAGATAAAATACTTTATATTTTAATTTTTTAATGAAAAGGAGAACTTATTATGTTAAACACAGTACAATTAATGGGCAGACTTACTGCTGATCCAGAACTCAAAACAACACCTAATGGTGTAAGTGCTTGCACAGTGAGCCTTGCTGTCGAGCAAAATTATGTGAAAAACGGACAGCGAGGTGTTGATTTTATAACCGTTGTTATGTGGCGTAAAACAGCAGAGTTTGCAGCAAAAAACTTTCATAAAGGGCAGCTAATATGTTTGAGTGGCTCGTTGCAGAGTCGCTCATATAAGGCTAAAGACGGTACTAATAGGCAGGTACTTGAGGTCGTTGCCGACCAGCTGTACTTTACCGGCGACAAGAGAACGGCAACTCCTGCTCAGCAGTATGCCTCACAACAGGCAGCTCCTACACAGCAGTATGCCCCACAACAGGCTACTCCTACACAGCAGTATGCCCCACAACAGGCAGCTCCTACACAGCAGTATGCCCCACAACAGGCAGCTCCTACACAGCAGTATGCCCCACAACAGGCTACTCCTACTCAGCAGTATGCACAATATGTCCAGCAGACAGCTCAGCAGCAGCCTCAGCAGTTTGGAGTTGATGAAATGAATCTTAGTGATGACGATTTGCCATTCTAAGGTTATATTATTAACAAAAATCAGCGAGCAGAATATATCTGTTCGCTGATTTACTTTTATTTATGGGAGAAAATTTCAATGTTTGGATATATTGATAAGACAGCTTTTTTAGCTTGGATAAAGGAAAATTTCAAGGGTGTTTTATCTACGCATTTCGATTATGAGTTGGCAGAAGGAATTATTGATTATGCTAATTCTCTTGAAGGAAATGCGGATTTAATAGATTTAATATATGAAATCTTCCCTGAGATCACTCGTGAAGAAATAGAAAAATTCATTATATGAACAGAAGGATTTTTAAATATGAAAAAATACTTTTTTACAACGCTTATTTCCGTTGTATTGTTTCTGCTGTCGTTTATGACGGCTGATACAGGAGTAGTAACAATGCTTAAAAGCTTTTGCCTCTTAACGGTAATGCTATGGAGTACATATTGTTTCTATGAAGAAAGAAGGCGAAAAAAGAGATATGCAAAAATTAAACTTTATTATAATCACAAAGGCACTAAAGCAAAAATTGCTAAAAAAGCCACTAAAAGTAGTGCCGCACTCAAATCAAAGCAAAGAAGAACCGCAAAAAATAGAACAACAGCTAAATCAAGGCAAAGAAGAACTGCATAACAGTAATTCAGACCTTGAAACGCTTACATTGATAAACATACTGAGTGACGCTTATTACAGTCAAGCTAAGTATGTTTCTTTTCTTGATAATGGGGATTTAATAACTGACAATGGTTTTAGTTACCATATAGATACAGGCTTAATCCCCATTGCAGAGATATTAAATAAATTACGAATTTATTACTCGTCAAACGATAACAGCATAATGATTGCTCTTACATCGTTTGGTGACAACTATGAAGGAGAAAATAAATTATGTCAATAAATAATAACTTATTATTCAAAAAAGAAGATACCGAAAATTATATAAACGGTATAAACACTACACAGAGTACCAACGCAGCCTTTATGTCAATTAATAATGACAGAGGTTTTTCAAGGCTTTATGAGCCTGTTGCTACCGCAGCTATTTTATCGGTAGTGAACGGCTATGATATATTAAATACATCGTTGTCATCGGCAGATTTGACTGCTCTTGAAAACAGGAAAGCAACTGTTGCTGAAACTGATGAGTATATCCTTGCCGAATATATTGATATAAAACAACAAATACATTTGTGCTGTTTTAGCAAAACAAAAGTGGCTTTTTTATTTGCTGGTATTACCAGTGACAGAAAAACTTGGAAAAAGTACTCTGTTATAAAAAAAGATACAAAATTTGGTTTAGCTGCTTGGCTTTGTCTTTTTCAATATCTTGTAGGAAAAGGTGAAAAAGAAGTTAAGCAAATTTATAAGAAAAAATCAGCAATAATAAATGCTTACTGCGATATTGCAGCAGGAAAAGCCGCCGAAGTTAAAGATACAGCTTTGATTTCTTCTTTGTTCCTAATGTGTGACTGCGTTTATCACACGGTCGGAACACCAAAAATGCCAGTATATATCGCCTCAACTGGCTATTTGCCTGATGTACCGCAGGATTTATCTGCATACACCCCAGAAAGGAGTCAGGTTATTGTAGGAGATGAATTTACTATTTTTTCTGATGATTTTCCTTTAAAGAATAATGAAGATATATCAGCAGAAGATTTGTATTGCAAATTCAAGATTGCAGAATACAATACTACACTTATCCCCAAAATGCCTGATACATATAAAGTTCCGCATTGGGTAGCTGAGCTTGCCGAATATACGGAATTTTATTACGCCTCTGATTTGAGTCCTGAACTCAAACCAAAAAACTATCTGATATTCGGTGGTGCTGGTTCAGGTAAAAGTCAGGGAGCTATGGCTTTGGCTTCAGCATTGGGACTCCCATTTTATTACATTAACTGTTCGTCAAATACAGATGAAGCAGCTTTTAAGGGAGAGATTATGCCGAAGCTTAATAACACAAATAGTCAAACTCTTTGTGATTTTTCAGACTTTAAAGAAGAAGTCGAAATGTCACCTGAATATGCTTACGAGCAGCTTACAGGTGAGTACAAGGAAAATATCACAGAAGAAGAATGTTATGCTGCCTACATCAATGCAAAAGCAGCACAAAATTCAAACAGCAATGGAATCAGCTACTACTTTCAGGAATCGCCGTTCATCAAAGGTATTCGTGACGGTGGTGTTGTAGTTGTTGAAGAATTTACAAATGTTCGTGATTCGGGTGTTGGTATCGCTCTCAACGAACTGATGGACGGTCATATGTCTTTCAGCCTGCCTACTGGAGAAATTGTAAAACGCAATGAAAATACAATCATTGTTTTTTGTGCCAATGTGGAAGAAGCAAATTGCAATGAATTTGAAGCGTCAATGAAAAGCCGTTTTCACCAGCGTATAAAAGTGGAAACTCCTGCAAAAGACGAACTTATTGAGCGTGTAACAGCAATGACAATGTGCAATGATAATTCTGCTTTAGACAAAATGGCAACCGTTGTCCTTGCTCTCGCTCAGGCTATTGTTGATAAAGGTATCAACGGCACTTGTGGTGTCAGAGAATTTGCTAACTGGGTTCTTGCATATATGTTTGAACTAAGAAAATATAGCAGCAACAAAGTCGTAGATACCAATAAAATACTTAGAAAAACAGCGGAAAATACCGTCTTATCAGGCTGTTCGTTACACGCTGAAGAAATGGAAGAATTAAGGAATGAGGTAATTAACAATTTGCTTGGATAATTGCTTCATTGTCAACTGTGGGTGAGAAGGTATCCCCTCTCGCCCACTTGTATTATTTACAATTATAACTAATTAATAAAGGATTGATATTAATATGGATAAATTCAAAGCTTTAGAAGCTAAAGCAAAAGCAGGACTTACCTTTGATGAGGTGTTTGGTTCTGTTGAGTATAAGAACACGCTTTTTTCAATGTTGGAAACGACAGCGAAAATTGCAGGATACAAAAGAAGTAAAAGGTTATCAACTGTTATACAAAATGACGCAAGTAAAGATTGCCCTGCTTATACAAACGGTGAAACCGTTTATATTAACATTGGCTGCAAATTTGCTGAACGCTTAAAAAAATCATACCCACTCTATAATTTATATACCATAGGGCTTTTAGCACACGAGGAAGGTCACATACTATGGACCGACTTTGATAAATATATGGAAGCTAACAAAGCTATAAAAGATGGATATATTCCTCTTGGTGATGATTTGTATGATTATGATGACGAACTTGAAAATTATGATAAATATGATGAAATGCTTGCCAACGAAAAAATTGGAAGAATCTATTTATCGAATTATTTTCATAATATTAATAATCTTATCGAAGATATTTATGTAAATGCCAAGCAATCATCAAAATTTGAAGGTAATTATCGAAAAGGTATTGCCGTTGGTAATGCACTTATTTATGAGGAGTCGCCTTCGATTGCGGAGATGGAAGAAAATGGACTCAGCAAACCAGTAATTTATGTAAATGCTCTTATTTCTCAGCTTAAAGCAAAATCCGTATATTACGGCACAGCAGAGGCTGAGGAAGAATACTCTGCAACTGTGAATTTTCTTATATCAGAGATTGCTCCAATGATTATGGCAAGCCCCGAAAAGCGTATTTTGGCTTGCAATTTAATCATATGTCATCTTTGGAACTACATAGAAGATGATATACAAGAGTTAAAAGATAAGTATGATGATTCAAACTCCGAAGATAACTCCGATGATTCGAGTAATAATGATGGAGATAATTCAGATAGTTCTGATTCCTCAAATAGTTCCGTACCGTCATCTGATCTTTCTACCGAACAGGAAAAAGATGTAGAAAATGAAGTAAATCAGATAATGAGTGGTTTACAGGGACAAACAGAGGAAACACAGGACACTTCTTCTATTGCTAAACCATCAGCATTACAAAAGAATGATAAATCTGGTAATGATGATTCTGGACTTAGTGAAGAAGAACACGAAGCACTCAGAAAAGCACTTACACAATATCTTTGCAATGGTTCTTCTCAGGCAGGCTCAATAGTTACAAATGACTATTTTATTGAAGAAGATACTGATTTTAGCGGTATTCTTAACGGACTTGCTCATACAAAAGCCGTTGAAGAAAACGAAAACAGTATTCAACAAGAAATGAACGATGATATAAAAGGTGACTATGGAATTGCTGACTGTTCATACGGAGCTACTATCAAAAGGATCCGTTCAATCCCTGCAAGCAATAAAAAATATTATGAGCATATTGCTAATAGTATTAAGCCTATTGCCAATGCAATGGTTAATGAAGTTCAGCGAGTAATCAAAGATGAAAACCTGACTGGAACAAGAAAAAATCGCATTGTCGGTAAAAAACTCACTACAAATAAGCTATATCGACCAGATTACAAAGTCTGGGAAGATAGGAAAAACCCTAAAAAAATCATTGATATGGCTATATCTATAAGAGTCGATGAAAGCGGCTCTATGTATGGCGATAGAATTAATACTGCAAAAGTGAGCTGTATTCTTATGAAGATGGTTTCGGACGAGTTAAATATTCCGATTGAAATTATCGGAGATACCGAGGACAATACAGTCGAATTATATCCATACTGCACTTTTGACAGTAAGGACGGAAATGATAAATATCGCCTTATTTCGATGACGGACCGTTGGGGTAATCGTGATGGTTACGCCATTAGGTACTGCTATAAGAGATTAAAAAAGAGAAAAGAAAAGCACAAACTACTCATCATTATCTCTGACGGTATGCCTGCTGGAGATAACTACTATGGTGAAGCTGCTAATAATGATCTTCGTGTACTTACACGACAGATTAAGCGTGAAGGTACAGCGGTAATTGCATTTGGTTTTGGTTCTGACGCACAATCTCTAAGTAGCATATACGGCAAAAGCTTTATTTGCTACGAAGATTTGAGCAAAGTCCCAAAAGCTTTTGCAAAAGCATTAAAAGAACAAATACTAAAAAATTTGTAATTAAGGAGATTAACTATGATTATTACTAAAGATTTATTAAAGTTTTTCAAAATTGCACTTAATATAGTTCGTAAAAAAACTATTATTGAAGGTATTTATATTTCAAACTCACTTATGTATGCTGCAAACCTTGAAGGTCAAGTGGCATATACACTTGAGCAAAATGATATTTCAGAGCCTATTGTTATTCCGACAAAGGCTGCTGAATATATCAGCTCCTTCCCTTTCAACAGTAAATTGGAATTACTTGTTAATGATTCCGTTCTTACTGTTAAGAGTGGAAGAAACAGAGCAAAGTTTTCTTTGTTTGATGTAAATACATATCCTAAAAAAATTGAGAAAGAGGATTTTCTCTTATCAATTAATTCAGAAGATTTTATTGACGGTATCAAATGTGCCTCTGTTGCTGGTGACGGCAACTCGTTTGACAGCAGAGTTAAATGTGTTCACATTTCAAATAAAGGATATGTTGCAACTGACGGAAAGAAATTAGCTATTGTTGATATGCCAGTACCAAATAGTTCGTTAGAAAATTGTGAAATTACATTTCCTATTTCGCACATTGGATATTTGTCAATATTTGATTGTGTGAACAATATTGAAGTAAATTTTGCACACAATAAAAGAGCTATTGTGCTTACACAAGACGATTTTGAATTATCATCAATGCTAATAGAGTGTAGTGACATCAAACCTTTTGTGACTATCGCTGAATCAACTAAAGCCAGTAATTCGTGCAATTCATTTATAATTGAGCAGGATAACTTAAAAACTGCTCTTAGCCGAATTGCTTTACTTTCTTTGACGACCGAAAATAAAATTATGTGCGTAGTTAATAATAGCACACTCACACTCGCAAATACAGATACAAATACTGCTTGTGAACAGGTAATTGACATTATTGATAACACAAGTAATGAGGAATACAAAATGTGTCTTAACCTTAAAAATCTGCGAGAGATAATCGGTTCAGTTGATGGTGATAATAACATTAAAGTAATTTATGCTGGTGGTGTACAGCCTGTATTACTCGAAAACAAAAACAAATTATTCCTGATGACGCAATTCAGAATTTGATTTGTTTTTGTCGTAAAATTTAAAATATATCACGCAGGGTATAAATTTATACCCTGCGTGATATGCGATTATTAATTAATATATCAGTCTGTCAGAGTGTAAAAGCTCTGACAGACTGATTTTTTTTGCTTATTTTAATTGACAATGCAAAATAGAGTTGATATAATTAAATCATAAAGTTTTTTAGTTTGCATTTTTTCATTTTTTTGAATTACACCTATGGGAATAAACTCCCCATCAGTAGCAACTTTGTGGTTTTCTTTTGCTTTGATTATATCAAAGTGACTGAGCCGTAGCTGCAATATTCAATTATTGCTTGCATTTTTGGTCCGTTTTTAAGGACGCTGTTAGCTGCAAATATTTTTATTTGCTTGCCGATTATATATATTAAGTTGATTTATCTTTTTGACTTAATATATTTATACAAAAGGATTTTTCTTTTGTTGCAATGTAGCACATCTTAACTGATGTGTCTGTTTTTTAAAAAAGCGATTTGCTAAGGTTTTAAAATAAAATATAATGTCTGTTTTCTATTTGTGATAATTTATCCAAATAGATAAAATGGTAACTATTTGAAAGATAAGTGTTTTATGCTTATCTTTTTTTGTTTGCCGTTTTTAAGATTTTTGTATTTGTTTTTTACCTTTGTGAATCGCTTTTTTTATTTTATATAATCAAAGCTATTCACCTTCAAGTGTAGTCAGCACTTGACTGTACAGAAAAAATTAAAATTAAAGGAAAGGATTGTATGTGATGAAAATAGAAGAAATCATCAACAGTCATAAAAAAGGAAAATGCTGTTGTATTAACCTTATTGCCCGAAAAAGGCAATGTGCAGGAGCGAAGTTTATTTCGGGTAAAGTATCTGCCGAAGAAGCAATCAGACTTGCCGAAGAAGAAAAAAACGATATGGAAAAAGAAAAAGGCTATGCACTTATGCAGGCTTTTGAACTTTTACCGTATGATAGTGATGACTGTATCACTCGCCCATTCTTTTACTACAAAGCTGGTACGCCGCTTTGGATTGTAAAAAGAGGGATTGAAAGGGTGTATGGAATCAAAGAAGAAGATATTTCAGAATACTACATTAATCCCTTTGCGTATCTTGCAAAAAGATACTTTGGTATGGTAAAAATCTTTACTTATTCTGGAGATTTGACTACTTATGGAGCAAAAATTCAGATACAGTTGTTATCAATCGTAGTTAGTTGTTATCATATTGCAAATGTGAGTATTGATAGCAATAGACTTAAAGCAAAACTTAAATGCAAAGACAATCTTGTTTTAATGAGTGACGCTGAATCAATTTTGAGAAATTGGACTGCAAAACCATTTGACAAAAACTGCGATTATCTTACAAAAGAAGGTCGTCAGGCATTTGCAGAACTAACAAGCCTTCTCTATGATTTTGCTAACCTTTATGGTTACAACGAAAACATAGATGAAGTAGTAGAAAAGTTAAGCTACATCGTTGATGATGATTATACGCTTGACTGATGTTTTAATTAAGGAGAATTTATGAATACATATGAAAGAAAAAATGCACAGAACTTTGATTCGATTATCTCATTTATAGACTATCTTGAGTTTATTGAGGAGAATCAAGAATGGTGCTATCATACTCTTGAAAATACGAAGTTTGAAGTTGACGAAAATAATCAGCTCGTAATGAAGATTGACAATTCAATTTGTCCTACACTTAATGGCGATAGCGAAAATGATAGCGAAAATATAGAAATATATCCAGTTACCGATTTAGCTGTCCCCTCTCTTATTCGTAGAGCAGAAGTAACAGGTGATGGAATTGAAAGGCTGTATGAGTTGAATAAAAGCAAATTTTGTCAGCACCTTGAGGATTATTTTGACACCAAAAGGACTGCAAGAGGAAAACTTGTAAGCTGTGTGCTTTTTGGTAACTGCAATGCAGTACATAGTGGCAACTATGTGCCTGTAAGTCAGTTAGAATTTTTTAAAGCAGTTTGTGGGTATCTTAAAAACAGCTTTACAGATGTCGATTTTGTAGATGGCACATACTCCGAAAATATTACTGATGTGCTTGTAAGGATTGATGATGTATCACTTACAGGTGCATATACTGCAATTCTCAGTCGTTATGGCTTGGGTAAAGCTACAAGTTGTATGGCTAAGATTATTGCCTCTGATATTGGCGAAGCAAGCTGCATTTGTGAGCCAGCAATTATCTGTGACAACTATTATATACCACTCGGAAATAAACTGTCTATCCGACACACAGGCAATGCCTCTGTCGATAAGGCAGTAGAAAAGATTGGCGAACTGTTTGCAGGTTTTACAGCTCAGGTAAGAAGTTTAGAAATCCTTGAGGATATTTCGATTTCAAACGCTAAAAATGCTATGATTAAAGCATTTGTCTATCTCAAGTTTCCTCAGAAAGAAGCTTCTGAGATAGTCGAGTCATTCGTTCCTAAGCATAATAACGCTTTGGAAATTTATTTAGCTATGACTCAAACACTCTATAAGAGCAATAAAGCAAATCCTTATGAAGCTCTGAGAGACGAAGAAAAGCTTGCAAGACTTCTTACTATCTCTGCAAAAAAGTGGAGAAGTTTTGATGTTTCGGGCGTTGTTGCTTGGAACGCAAAAGATAAGTAAAAAATATTTATAAGTAACAAGGGTATTGATTTTGTCAGTATCCTTGTTTTCTTATATGACGAAAGGATTGAATTTTATATGTTTGACTTTAACAGTGTACTTGAGAGATACACAAAAAGAGAAATAACACTTAACGAAATGATTGATATTGTATGCTCTCATCTCACAGACAGTTATACTCCAAAAGTGTATAAAAGCACTGCAAATATGACTACCGAAGAATGGGAAAATGCTCGCAGGGATTCTCTTGGTGGTTCAGATCAGGCTACCATATTTGGAATTGAAACCTATGGCAGAACAAAAAGAGGTCTGTATTTTGATAAAAAGGGAATAAATCCTGTAATACCTAAGCAGAAAAATATTGCTATTCTTGATTCAGGTCATTTTCTTGAGCAGTTGGTAGCGGATATTTTTGCAGCAAAAACTGCTTTAATTCCATATGAAATTAAAGCAATGTTTGAACACCCTATGTTTCCACATATTCGCTGTAACATTGACCGTTTTTTAAGATATAGCGGTCATAAAGAGCCTATGGGTATCCTTGAGTGCAAAACAACCCACGAATTTAATACTTCGTGGGAAGAAGAAGGAGTGCCATTTCATTACTTTTTGCAGGTACAGACATATCTCTCCGCTCTTAATATGGATATAGCATATACTGCCTGTTTATTTGTACCTGTTCAGGCAAGATATATGGCTGCAAGCTTGTATCAGCTCTCAAAAGCGTTTGGAAAAATGCCAGCAAAGCTTGTAGATAATATCTGCGACAGTATGCTCACACTTGCAAAGGCAGACAAAGAACTTGAACCTTACATCAAGATGTTTTTACATATGATGATTGGGGAATTTTATATTCCTCGAAAAATGCTCAAGCCCTTTGCTGATGAACTTTCAAAAAAGTTTATTTATAAAAGGATTGAGAGGGATAGAAACATAGAAAAAGAGGTTTTATCGAAAAATATTGAGTTTTGGTATAACTACATTGAAGCTAACCGTATGCCACCACTCATCGAAAGCGGTGACGCTTGTGCGGAACTTATCAATTCGTATATTCCACCTAAAAGCAGTGAAATTAAGATTAAAGCAACCGCAGAAATGGAAGATAAGCTCAATACATTGTCAAGTCTTGAAAAGCAGCGAAAGTTGTTTAAAGGAAAACTTGATGAGATTGAAAAGGCAAAAAAAGAACTCTATGTAGATTTTCTTGAGGCACTTGACGGACATTCAAGAGGAGTTTTGGTTCTCTCGGACGGAAAAGAACATCTTTTGAGCAATACATCAAGAAATTCAAGAAGTACAGACTATAAACTACTTGAGGAAGGCTTTCCAGAAGCATTTGAGGCTGCTGTTAAAAAGTCAACTTCAAGTCCGACATTTAAAATCAGTGGCATTTAAGGAGAACATATGATAGGAATTATCGAAAAAATTTTATTTACAAACGAAGATAGCGGTTACTGTATAGCCGATTTGGAACTATCTGAGTTTGACAAAAACGAAGTTCCTGATAATTTCAACGATTCTCATATCACAATTAAAGGGTATTTCCCTTGTCGTGAAGATATGAAACTTGAAATTAAAGGAAAATTAAGTATGTATAAAGGCAAGCCCCAGATTGAAGTAGAAAATTTCTCAGAGGTGTTGCCAGCGACCAAGGAAGGTATTATTTCTTATCTTTCCTCTGGATTAATCAAAGGAATTGGTAAAATAACAGCTAAAAGAATAGTTGATACTTTTGGCACAAATACCTTTGAAGTTTTCGAGAATACACCTGAACTGTTAGTTACAGTTCAAGGTGTTTCAAGAAATAAGCTTGACAATATTTTAAAATCATATCAAGAAACATTTGATATGAGAAAAATTATTCAAATGCTTATGCCTTATGGTGTATCAGCCAACAAATGCTTTAAGATTCAGAAAGCATTTAAGGACAAAGCTTTAGATATTGTTAAGAACAATACATACCGCCTTGTTAAAATTAATGGTTTTGGTTTTAAAACTGTTGATGAGATTGCTCTGAAGCTTGGCTACACCCCATTTGACAGCAACAGAGTAAGATTTGGTATTCAGTATGTGCTTGAAGAAGCTCAATGTGAAGGTCATTTATATTTACCGCAGAAAGAGCTGCTTCAAAAAGTTCACGATATTCTGAATGAGAATTTTTCTCAAGAGGTTGTGTCAAATAGTTTAGTAGTTAAAACTATTTGTGATTTAGCTAATGAAGGCATTTTAAAGGGTAACAACGGTTGTGCTTATCTCAAGAAAAATTTTGAGAGAGAAGTATTCGTTGCCAATGAAATTGCAAGGAGAATCACAAACAGTAAAACTCAAAAACTATCTGACGAGAAGATTAATGCCTGCATAGAAAAGCTTGAAAAAGATAACGGAATTACTTTTGCCGACAAGCAAAGAGAAGCAATTACTAAATCTGTTAATAACAGTTTCCTTCTTGTTACAGGCGGTGCAGGTACAGGTAAGACTACGGTTCTAAAGTATATTCTCAAGGCTTGTGAAGAACTTACAGAGTCAGAATCCGTGTGCCTGTTAGCACCTACTGGCAGAGCAGCTTCCAGAATGAGCGAAGCAGTCGGTATTCAGGCTACAACTATTCACTCTAAGTTACAAATCAGAGAAAGTGATGAGAGCAACGATGTAGTAATTGACGATGACATTTGTGTTGTTGACGAAACATCAATGTGTGATATGTTCATTTTCTCTCAGCTCATAGGTTCGGTGTCACAAAACACCAAGCTGATTTTGCTCGGTGATAGCGAACAGTTACCATCAGTCGGTGCAGGAAATGTTCTTTTTGAACTTCTCCATTCCCCTATTGCTCGTGTTGAATTAAACCAAATTCAGCGACAACAAGGTGACGATAATCCTATCATCACAAATAGTTTAGCTGTCAGAGAGTGCAAAACAAATCTTGATTATTCAAAGGATACATTCAAATTGTATCATACTGATAGTCAGGAAGAAGCTCAGGACCGCATAGTTTCGTTGTTTCTCAATAAAGTAAATACCTATGGCATTGAAAATATTGAGGTTATAGCCCCAATGAAAAAAGGTGCAGCAGGAACTAACGAACTCAATAAAGCCATTCAAAATGCTTATAATCCCTACCGAAAAGGTACTAAAGTATTTCGTAAAGGTAAAACCGAGTTTAGAGTCGGCGACAAGATTATGCAGATAAAAAACGATTATTCTATAATCTGGGAATCTGTAAAAGGCAACGAGAAAGGAATGGGTTTGTTCAACGGAGAAATCGGATATGTTACTGACATAAAAGATGATATTCTGATAGCCGACTTTGACGGCAGAATCGTAAGCTTTGAAAGTCTTGAGAATATAGTTCTTGCATATGCAATTACTATCCATAAATCACAAGGCTCGGAATTTGATTGTGTGCTTATGCCTCTTTTGACATCTCAATATATTATGCTTGCAAAAAACTTGTTATATACAGGTATTACTCGAGCAAAGAAAGAGATTTCTATTATAGGTCAGAAAAAAGCATTGGCTATTGCAATCAAAAACAACTCTGTTGCAAAAAGAAATACTATGCTTGCTCAGAGAATAATTAATGAATTAGATAAGTGAGGCTCAATACACTTGGATAAATCTTTACTTAAAACAAAAAAGAAGATTGACTTTGATTTTGAAATTACTCAAGCAAAGGAACAGATTAAAAAGCTCTATATCAAATATATGGATAACATATCATTTGGTACTATTGACTATAATGCTAATCAACTGATTATATTAGCAAAAGAGCTTGAAGGACATAGGTATCTTATTAATAACAAGATTAAATAAAAGGAGTATTTTTTATGAACTGCAAAGAAAAAATTATGATTGAAGATATTGAAAGCACAAAAAAATGTGTTGAAAATCTCTATATCAAATATATGGCTGAGGTCACAGAAAATATGATTGATGATGTTGCAAACAGCCTTATCAGCATAATTGCCGAACTCGAAGCACTCAAACTTCGTATGCACTCATCGTATGATGAAGATAGGCTCAGAAGAAACGAATTTGAAAAAATGTTCAATACTGTTTTGGATAGTGATGATACCGATAAGACAGTAAATAATGCAGATTACTTAAAATAAGTAATACATAAACATTAGCTGCTTTTTGCTTTTTAGCATTAAGCAGCTGTATTTTAATCAAAAAATTTTTTACAAGGAGATATTATTATGAAGATCAACATTAAAATTGGTAATGAAATTAAGGAAATTGAGGCTAATAACTACCTCAAAGACAGAACTGATGAATATACAGGCGAGCTTATCGGCAAGCGTCTTGACCGCACAATAAGAATTGCGTGGTTTAAGGCTGAAAATCCAGAGGGCGTAATCAATAAAACACTCAAGTCGTCTGGTGTTCCGCTTGATATGATAAAATCCGACTGCATTACTGCGGAAGCAATTAAGTTTATCACTGAAACAGCAGGAGTTGCAATCGCCAGCGTTGAAATCTTTAAAGATGGAAACGACGATTTCCCGATTGCTAATGACTATGCAGTCAGGGTAGCAACAGAGTCATTTGCTTACAACTGCGAAGCTGCTATTAATGCCGCAACAGACAGAGCATTGATTTCAGCAGGCTATTTCGTACCAGAAGAATTGTGTTATAACGAAATAACAGGCTATAATAATGCCCCAACTACTGTTGTTTCTCAGCCAAATACAGTTAAGTCTAACACTGTTTCAACTTATGATTCTTGTGATTCATCTGAAACCACTGACATTACTAATTCTAATATTACAAGTAGTGCTGTGGCAGATAGTTTGGCTGCACTTGAATCATCAATGGAAAAAGAGGATACATCTCTGTATCAGAAAATTTGGAACGCAGAGAATAATTCTACACCTGATATTGTATCAAGCGTAACTACCGAACCACAGACAGAATCAGTCAATGGCAGTATATATGAACCTGTTGAAAAAAATTCTGATGTTACCTCTGAAGTTCCAGTTGCAGAAGATGTTGAAACCTCAAAGTCTACTTCTTCCCCATATCCTGTTGTGCCTTCTCCTAAAAAGAATATGAAATTAATGAGTTTTGAGGAGTTAATGCAGAATATGAGCTATGAAGAAGCTTGTAATGTCGCAATTCCGTCAGGAAAGTTTAAGGGAAAAACTATGCTTGAGATGTATAATCTTGACAGCAAAAAAGTCGGATTTTATATCAAGAACACTGTAAGTGACTACCTCAAAGCAGCCGCTATGATTGTTTCTGAAGGACTCAACAAGTAAATCTTACATACTATAACTATTTGGTGAGAGGCTTAAAAACCTCTCACACATTCTTAATTATTTATTTTATATCAGAAAGGAAAATCATTATGACAAACAAAGAAACTTTTATTTCAATCTACACAAACAATATTAAAAGGCAGGGTTCAATGGAATTGCTCAAGTATCTTGAGAATAGCGACTTCTTTATAGCACCATCAAGCACACGCTTCCACGGAGCTTGTAAAGAAGGCTTGCTTAACCACTCATTAAAAGTTTATGAAATATTCAGAAATGAAGTGATTGAGTATAATAAGAATGTTTCAGGACTTGATAAGCTTGATGACAAGACAGAGGAAACAATCGCTATTTGTGGACTTCTTCACGACCTTTGCAAATGTAACTTTTACAAAGAATCGACAAAGAATGTAAAAAACGAAAAAACTGGTGCTTGGGAAAAAGTTCCTTGCTATACCATTGACGAAAAATTCTCATTCGGTCACGGTGAAAAGTCTGTGTTTCTCATTATGAGCTATATGAAGCTCAAGGCAACAGAGGCTCAGGCTATTCGCTATCATATGGGAGCGTTTGATTCAAGTTTTCAGGGTGGTGACAAAAGCCTTGGTAATGCTTGGAACGGAAATCCACTTGCAGTACTGTTACATATTGCCGATCTAAAAGCAAGCAATATATACGGCTGCTAATCAACGATTACTTTAAGGAGTGTTTAAATATGCCAAACAATCTCCCATTCAGTATTATAGATATTGCAATGCTGTGTGGAGTTGATGTGCCAAATTCAAGGGGTAAAAACTATGTTTTAGTTGACTGCCCCTTGTGTGGCAGAAAAAAATCAATGTCTTTGAAATTAGACGAAGATGTTTTCTCCTGCCATTGTGCAGGCGGAAATGGCGGTATGCTTGATCTTTATAAAAAGTTAAACAACTGCTATGACAAAAGCAACGGTGATGTTATAAGGGAAATAAAAGCAAAGCTCAACATCAATGATGACTATGCAAAAAATCAAAAGATTTCAAAACCTATCCCACAAGTTAAAAAGCTATCAAAAAATGAAGTTTTACCTCATATGCAAAAAGCTGATAAGGCTTATCGTTGCTTGCTGAATCTGCTGGGGCTATCGGCAAAACATAAAAAAGACTTACTTGAGCGAGGTATTTCAAATGCAAACATTGAAAAATATATGTTCAGAAGTGTACCTGTGCTTGGTTACGAATATTTCGCAAAAAATGTTGCAGAACAATGTGACATTCAAGGAGTAGCAGGTTTTATGCAAGACTCACGCAGTCAATCTCTTTCATTTATTCCAAAACTTACAGGTATTATAATCCCTGTACAAAATATATTTGGATTAATTGAGGGATTACAGATAAGACTTGATAAGCCTATACGCAAAACAAGATATATCTGGCTTTCGTCAGATAGTCTTGTAGGCGGTGGCAAAGCTACCACGCCTGCTTATTTTGTTGAAAGTTCTAAAGAAACAGATACTTGTATTATCACAGAAGGTGCTTTTAAGGCTATAATACCTAATCAATACAAGGACCTTACTGTACTTGGTCTTGCTGGTGTAGGTAATCAAGGCTGCCTTGATTATGTATTGCCTGAATTAAAACGAAAAGGATATACAAAAATCATTGAAGCCTTTGACGCAGATTTCAGAACCAACCCTGATGTTCTACATCATAGAGAAAGATTAGAGAAAACTTGCAGAGAAGCAGACTTTAATTTTACTCGCTATGTATGGAATTTAGAGGACGGTAAAGGCTTCGATGACTTTATAATCAACAGAATAAAAAGAAAAAATGCAAGTAGGGTATAAATTTATACCTTGCTTGCACAGTTTATTGATTAGATTTTCCATATGGCTATCAGAGAATAAAATCTCTGGTAGCCTTATTTTTTTGCTTATTTTTAATTGACAATGCAAAATAGAGTTGATATAATTAAAACATAAAGTTTTTTAGTTTGCATTTTTTCATTTTTTTGAATTACACCTATGGGAATAAACTCCCCATCAGTAGCAACTTTGTGGTTTTCTTTTGCTTTGATTATATCAAAGTGACTGAGCCGTAGCTGCAATATTCAATTATTGCTTGCATTTTTGGTCCGTTTTTAAGGACGCTGTTAGCTGCAAATATTTTTATTTGCTTGCCGATTATATATATTAAGTTGATTTTCAACTCGATATATTTCTACAAAAGACTTTTCTTTTGTTGCAATGTAGCACATCTTAACTGATGTGTCTATTTTTTAAAAAGCGATTTGCTAAGATTTTAAAATAAAATATAATGTCTGTTTTCTATTTGTGATATTAATTTATCCAGATAGATAAAAACTGTAACTATTTGAAAGATAAGTGTTTTACGCTTATCTTTTTTTGTTTGCCGTTTTTAGATGTTTGTATTTGATTTTTAACCTTAGTGGGTCGCTTTTTTTTATTTTATATAATCAAAAGCAATTCACCTTCAGAAAAAATTTTTTATCTGATTGTAAAAATTTATTGCAATTAATATTGCAGAAAGGAATTAAAAAATGTATAATGTACTTAACAAAGAATTTTTCCCAGCAAGTAACGATTGGATTTTTAAAACTTTATATACCAAAAATCCTAAATTACTTGCAGCACTGATTAGAGCTGTAACAGGCTTGGATATTAGTGCAGACAAATTGATTGTCAAAACAGTCGAAAAATCACCAGATGAACCAGACGGAAAAGCTATTCGCCTTGATATTGAGGTTGAAACAGCAGGAGAGAAAATTGATATAGAAATGCAGGTTTGCAAAGAACTTGATTTTTTTCAAAGAACTCTTTACTACTGGGCAAGATTATTTGTAAACAACTTCAATAGCGGCGAAAAATACGAGGAATTAAAGCCTACAATTTGTATTAATTTTTTGGATTGCAAATTGCTTAAAACAGATAATTTCTTTTCGCACTACATTCCAAAAGAATATGAGCGAAACGAAATTGAAGATGAGCTTGCAAAACAGTTCAATATCTATTTTATCGAGTTACCAAAACTTAATATTACAGATTGGTCTGATATATCAGAACTTGAATTGTGGGTTAAATTCCTTAATGCTAAATCGAAGGAGGACTTAGATATGATTGAAAAAGCTAATAATCCTATTATCAATGAAGCAGTTTCAAAGCTGCGTGATTACAATGATGATGAGAGAGCAAGAGAGCTTGCTTTCAAAAGGGAAAGAGCAATTACCGACTATAACCACCGTTTTGAAAAAGGCGTAGAAAAGGGCATAGAAAAAGGCATTGCTATCGGTGAAGCTAAAGGCATTGCTAAAAGTATAGAAAAGCTTTTAGTAAAAGGCTTTTCTACGCAGAAAATTGCTGATATTCTTGATATGGCTGTTAGTGAGGTTGAAAGAATTATAAATTCTAATGGCAATTCTGATAGCTAAATAACAAAAACAAAACTACATATTTCTAAGCGAAAGAGTCAATGTTGAAATTCAACTTGACTCTTTTTGCTTACATATTTTAAGAAAGGACCGATAGAAATGGAAACAAATTCAATGCACAAAGCTGTATTATCTAAGCTTAAAAATGAGTTAGAGGTATATAGACAATATCTATTATCTCTCCCCTGCAATGAAGCAATAGAACACAGCTACGAATATACCATCAAAAAGGATATTATAATCGCTATGGAAAACAGTGATTTTCCAGAAGATGGTTACAAGTTACTCTTATCTTCACCTTGTTTGCTTGATGATATTTATAATACATTTGTTTCTATGGAAGATGATTATATGGAAACCATCAATTATTCCATTGAAAAAGAGATAAGAAAAGCACAAGAGAGATAAAAAATATTAATTTATACCAAACACGCAGGATAAATACTTGCGTGTTTATTTTATTAATTCAAAGACAAATAGTTAAACAATCCATAGTACTATAACTATTTATGAAAATATTTTTACTATTAAGGAGAAAAAAGATATGTGTACAGAAATCAAAAATTATACTGAAGAACCATCAAAAACAGAGTTCTACCCTACCCCAGAAGATATGGTAGAAAAAATGCTCAGTTATATAAATCTTGGTAAAATTCACACTGTTCTTGAACCGAGTGCAGGCACAGGCAATATCTTACGAGAGATTGCCAAAAACGAATCATCGGATTATAAAGACGACTTCAATGTAGACTGTCTTGAGATTGATAATAACCTTAGACAGATTTTGAAATATAATTTTTCAAAAGAAAGAGAGAATGATATTTCTTCAAAGATTGAACAGCTTACACCCGCAAGAACTTGGGATAGAAATATTCTCGACTATGTATATGAGGAAATAAGCGAATCTCAAAAAATTGAACTTGAAGCGTTACGATGTGAAAGCCGTCATTTCTTTAAGAAAGGTATTCATATTGTTGGTGATGATTTTCTTGCTTTTCATACCAACAAGAAATACGACCTTATAATTATGAACCCACCTTTTTCTAACGGCGAAAAGCACCTTTTAAAAGCCATAGAAATGCAGGAAAAGGGCGGTCAGATAGTTTGCCTTCTCAATGCTCAAACATTGCTTAATCCCTTTTCAAACGAAAGGAAAGCACTTGTTAATAAGTTAGAACAATATGACGCAAGCATTGAATACATCAACGGTGCATTTTCAAATGCGGAAAGAAGCACAGATGTTGATATTGCCCTTGTTTATATTTCTATTCCCGATAAGACAAATTATTATAGTGATATTCTTGATAATCTTAAAAAGGCTCAACAGTATTCTGAGAAAGAATATGAGGCTACCGACCTCACAATCAACGATTACATTAAGTCAACGGTACAGAGATACAATCTTGATGTAAGTTTAGGTATTAAGCTTATAGAAGAATACAAAGCCCTTGAGCCTTATTTTAAAGGCAGCTTTGATGACAATAATTATTATGAAAAACCGCTTTTGTTGCTTGATATACCAGAAAGCGATTTAAGCATAAACAATTTTTTGAGAGGAGTTCGTATGAAGTACTGGAACGCATTACTGAGGAACGAAAATATAATGTCTAAGTTTACAACAGAGCTTAGAGAACATTATATTAACTTAGTATATAAACTTGCCGACTTCGATATTTCAGAGTTCAATATAAAGACTCTGATATGCGAAATGAATACTCAAATTTATCAAGGTGTTGAAAATGCCATTGTAGGTTTATTTGATAAATTCACAATGGAATATTCGTATTATCCTGAATGCAGTAAAACCATTCATTATTTTAACGGTTGGAAAACCAACAAAGTTCATAAGATAGGTAAAAAGGTAATTATTCCTTTTCATACCTATGAGAAATATAGTTGGAATAACACAGGCACATTCTATATTTCAAAGATTGCAAATATGCTCAAAGATGTAGAAAAAGTATTTGACTACTTTGATGGTTGTGATGATATTCATACAAATATTTATTTTGTACTTGATAAAAATATTAATATGGGTAATGCCAAAAAAATTGAGTTGAAATACTTTTATGTTACCATTTACAAAAAAGGTACAGTACATATTGAATTTAAAGACCAAAAATTAGTTGACAGATTCAATATCTATGCTTGTCAACATAAAAACTGGCTGCCACCGACTTACGGAAAAATTCATTATGAGGAAATGACTCAAGACGAAAAAGCCGTTATTGACAGTTTTCAGGGTAAAGAGAACTATGAGAAAGTTCTTTCCGAAAAGGAGTACTATCTCTCCCCTGTTGTACCTGAAAATGCTTTGATGTTGGCAAGTGGATTATGATTATATAATTTATAATCTGTTGACTTAATAATAGTATTTTACTATAATGATAGGAGAAGATAAAATTGCTTATAAAATTCAAAAAGAGTGCTATTAAAGCTCTTGACAGAATGGATAAGCCTACTAAAAAGCGTATAAAAGAGTCTATAATCGGATTAACTTTAAAGCCACCACAGGGCGATATTAAAGTAATGCAAGGTTATTCTGATACCAGATTTCGCTTACGAGTAGGACAATATCGCATAATATATAAATATGATACCGATAGTTCTATTGAGATTTTATTGATATTAGATATTGGTGTTCGTGGTGATATTTATAAATAAGAGGTGATTATAATGTCAGAAAAAACAATGCAAATCGCAGAAATGGTAGATATGCTACCAAAAGACAAGCAGAATGTCGTTTATGAGTATATAAAAAAACTCATTCTTGAATGGGATTCCGATTTCACTAAACTCACTCCTAATGAGCGAGTAAGACTTGAAAAAGCTGAAGCTGAAACGGAAACCGTTGACATAGACGATATTGACTGGGACTAAAACAAATAACTCTAATATATAAAATAATGTTTGAGCAGAGGAAAAATAAGCACCTCTGCTCATTTATTTTATGCTAATTTAATTTAAAAGGAGATTTTATTATGGCAATGAATTACAAAATGACAGTAACAATAACAGATCCCGATACAGAAAAAGGAATGTACAGCGTTCTTCGCTTTGTTTTAGATTGTACATTTGTTTATGACTCTGAACAATACGGCAACGGCTTTTTTCTGCAAATTAAAGGCGAAAACTTTTACCCTCAATCTTTTGATTTGAGGTATGACCGTTCTTTTAAAAAAGCAGAAAAGGAAAAGTGGCTTGAACGGTGGGCGAAAAATTATTGGACTGGCAAAAATGGTGCTTGGGCAATTAAAAGTCTTGACATTATAGAAGAATAAATTACAGATGAGGGTACATAGTAAAACTCCTGTGTACCCTCACAAAAGGAGTTTTACTATGACTAAATATGCTGTTTTATGTTACTGTATGAGCGAGTAAGGCTTGAAAAAGCTGAAGCTGAAACGGAAAGCGTTGACATAGACGATATTGACTGGAACTAAAACAAATAACTCTAATATATAAAATAATGTTTGAGCAGAGGAAAAATAAGCACCTCTGCTCATTTATTTTATGCTAATTTAATTTAAAAGGAGATTTTATTATGGAATATAACTCTAAACACCCTTGTGACCTCTGTAATCATTCAGACAACTGCGATATTAATTGCGTTTTTTATTCGTATTACAGTAGCTATTGCAGTAATTACGAATGTATTTATCACAATAGTGATATTGACTGTCAGTATGGCAAGAGGTGTGGTTCATACATCGGTTATACACCATCTGAGCTATGCTTTGACGACGAAGAAGATGAAGAAGAAGAATACTAAACATAATGAGAGGATTGAAAAATTATGGCAAATGTAAAAGTCATTAATCCAGATATTACTGTACTGGAATATAATCAAGAAAAAACAGATAAAGACTATGGTTCTTGTCTTTGGGCTAAGTTCTATTTTGATACAACAAACTGTAAGCTGCTCATTACATCTGATTGTGGTAACTATGCTTATGGCTGGTGTTCTGATACAAAGCCGTTTCTAAGCTTTTTGGCAAGTATAAGCAAAGGATATTTGCTATCTAAAATTGCTAAACAGTCAGAAGTCGATTGTGACGCCACTTATTTGGCTGTCAAAGAGTACATCGGCGATGATACTGATGTAAACGATGACGAAGATGAACTGTTGTATGTTTGTCATTGCAGCAAAAATAAAGTTGAAGTATATAAATCACTTGAGGATTATTTTTACGGTGAAATGCTTGACTTTGAAACTGAAAGCCTCAATGATTGCATTATTTGCAGTTATCCAACTTGGGCAAAGAGGATAGCAGATATATTCGTGAACCATATTCAGCCATTAATTAAAGGAGTTTTACTATGACTAAATATGCTGTTTTATGTTACTGTTATTCCGTTGAAAATAATATTCATCATTCTGAAATACTTGCTATTTGTGATACTGAAGAACAGGCTTATGCTCGTATGGAAGAAGATTTTAATTGCTGCTTTGACATTGAAATTGGAAAAGGCAATATAAAAAGCTTCTCTATTGAACACTGTTGCTATGGAGAGGCTCTTATATGTAGTAATGTTACTACAATTTATTGGAATATTGAAAAAATTGAATTTTGAAAGTGAGGTTTATTTATGAAATACTATCTTAGCACGCCGTTAAGCAAAGAAGAAATCAAAAGCATTAAGAATGTTACTGAGGTACATATGTTTGACAAGCCTTGCTTTGTACAGGAAATAATGTCAATAGCATATGGCTATGTAACTTGTTCTAAGTGTGTAGACTACTACGATTATGAGCAATTTGCATTGATTGCTGTTAAAGAAATCACGCTGAAGCTCAAATATATAGGCAGAGATACTTGGGGCAGATATGTTTATAAGGATCAGAAAGGTAAGCTTTGGAAGCATATAGACTGCCTCTCATCAAGAGAGAAGTGCATTGAAAGGCAGGATACTCTTTATTCCGCATATAACAATGAATTTGAAGGAGAGCCTGACTGCCATATGAATCCAATATGCTCAGCTAATTTTCTCAGCTAATTTTATTTGCTGATACAACAAAAAGTCGCAGGGACTAAACTCTGCGACTTAACATAAATTATATTTATTTAAAGGAGATTGCAAAATGAAAATTACAAATGATAATAACGGACGCATTGAGATTTATACTCCATATAATGAAAACTTTATTGCAGTTTTAAAAAAACGCATAGGCGGTCGAAAATGGAACTCTGAGAAAAGCTGTTGGACTGCACCAGAAGAATCCATTGAAGCTGTTAGAGATTTAATGATGGAGTACTTTGGTGAAACTGATATTTCAACTACAAAAAAAGTAAAAGTTGAACTTTTCTTCGAGAAAAATATTGAATCAAAAGGAATGTGTATAACAATATTCGGAAAAACGGTTGCAAGAGCTTATTCTTCAAGAAGCACCGCAAGCTTATCTTCCGATGTAATATACAAAGAAGGTCGTTACTTTGCGGCTGGAAGCAATAAATATCCTTATGTTGAAATAGAACAAAATTCGATTGTAATTCTCAACAATGTGCCTGAAACAATAATTAAATCAGAAACATTGCCAGAAGGAGTTACATACAACATTTTAAGACAACAGCAATCAGAACACGCTCTTAAACAAGAAAGAAATCGTCTGATGGAAAGAATTAAAGAAATAGATGAGGAACTTAAAAAGATTGCCTCTTGCTGATTTTATGTTATAATAAAAGTAGAAAGCAAATAGAGAATGGTTAGACTTTGTAGTTAGTAATCGTCAAGGTGTAGCTAAACTGAGATGTTCTTCATACTGTCGGAGAAAACTTTATTGTAAACGATATTAAAACAAATGGCAGAGAGAAAGTCTATCTTTCCTCTGCCCCCATTTATTGATTAATAATTACAAGGCAGGACTATGAGTAATACACTTATAGTCCTGCCTTTTTTGCTTTTATAAAACTATATGAGGATATAAATTTATACCCTGTTTCAAATAGTTATTTTACAAAAAAAGATAATTAATTAACAAATTAAAAAAATATGTGTCTTTTTTTATCTTTTTAATATATATTTTGTTGACAACAAAATTGTTTATATTTATAATAAAAGTATGGGATTGCTAACAAAAAAAAGCTTCAGCCTGCAAAGGTTGCAAACCAAAAGCTTTTCTTGTTTAGAAAATAAAAATTGAATAGGTGCTGTTTCAGAGAACAAAAAATACACATTACTCAGCCAATTATCAAGTGTAACAGTGAAGGTATTGTCCTTATTAAATACGCCACAACCTATTGTGCGTTAGCAGCAATAGCGAGCGAGCCAATCATTACCACCAATAATGATTGCTACCTCACAAAAATAATGTGAGCCTGACAAAAGTGTGAAGGAATAGAGATAAAAACTCTATTCGAGCCAACTTGTGAAAGTTCGCATAAACCGCCATTAGAGCAAGCACCCTGTCGGGAGATAGTGTGCCATAGATTGTAGAGTGTGTTCTATAAAACAAATTTAATAGACTCTTGCAAACACCTGCACTCGTTCATTGTCGAGGAAAGTTTGTTCCTGAAACACCCAAAAACTTTTTATAATTTAATAAAAAGAATAGTCCGAAGTATAAAACCTCAGACTATCCTTTGGCGGAGGACAAGGGATTTGAACCCTCGCGCCGCGTTAGCGACCTACTCCCTTAGCAGGGGAGCCTCTTAACCACTTGAGTAATCCTCCGTGTAGTTAAACTACAAAAAATATTGAATAAATGGCGGAGAGAAAGGGATTCGAACCCTTGGTCCCTTGCGGGATCACTAGTTTTCAAGACTAGCTCCTTAAACCACTCGGACATCTCTCCGTATTGCCGATTATCTTACGCAACGATATATTTTATACCATTTTTTCAGCCGTTTGTCAAGATTTTTTTGAATTTTTTTCAAACTTTTTCAAAATTCTGTAAATTTATTCTTTTACCGCCGCCTCACGCTTTGAAAAAACACAGCCGCAGTAATTCTGTCTGTACAAATTATGCTCGGCAGAAAGTACGATTGAGCGTTTGTAACCCTCTTTTTTCTTAAAATCACTGTTTAACCACTTTACATCGTAAACATCAGCGAAACACTCGCCTATTTGATTAAGTAACGGTGCGTTTTTCAGCGGACTTATCGTCAAAGTAGTTGTAAAGTAATCGAAATTCATTTCCCGGGCCATGCGGGCGGTCTTTTCAAGGCGCAGTTCAAAGCATTTTTTACACCTTTCCCCTCCCTCGGGTTCGTTTTCAAGACCTTTTACGGCAGAAAAATATTCTAAAGGAGAATATTCGCCCTCAATAATATTTACGGGATACTTAAAATTCATTTCGGAAATAAAGCGTTTTTCTTCGTTTAATCTGTGCTGATATTCAGCCCTTTCAGAAATATTGGGATTATAAAAGAAAACAGTGATTTTAAAATACTGCGACAAATACTCAAGACAATAGCTTGAACAAGGCGCACAACAGACATGCAAAAGCAGTGTCGGAACAGTATTTGTCTTTTGAAGATTTGAGATTATTCCGTCAAGAATTTTCTGATAATTTACCTTGTTCATCGCTCGTCCTTATTTCTGTGCCAAAATCATATTCAAAAGTTCGTCGGCGGTTGCGGCAACCTGCGGAGCGCCTGCCTCCGTAAGCTCTTTCCTGCCTCTGAATCCCCATTCAACGCCAAGCATACTTACGCCTGCATTCTTTGCGGTGAACACATCAACATCGCTGTCGCCGATATAAATACACTCGCTCTGCTTTACATTGTGCTTGCTCAAAATTGCGTTTAAAGCCTCGCCGTCGGGTTTGCACTTATATTCCTTTTTGTTGCCCCAAGCCTCGGTAAACTTATGGTTTGGGAACACCTTTGCAAGGATAGCGCCTACAAATTCATCGGGTTTGTTTGAAAGTACAGCCGTCATAATACCGTTTTTGTCGAGCTGCTCCAAAAGTTCGGTACAGCCCTTGTACTCGGCTGTATGGTCGTTGCTGTGTGCGCCGTAGTAAGTGTTAAATCCGTTCATAACTGTATCAAAAAGTGCCTTATCTTCGCTTTTCTCGCCCATTGCACGCTTTACAAGCATTTCTCTGCCGTTGCCTACAAAATGATTGTATTTCTCCATAGGATGTACAGGCAAGCCTGCCTGCTTAAGTCCCTCATTGGTGGCAATACCAAGGTCAACAAGAGAATTTACAAGTGTGCCGTCCAAATCAAATACTACCATTTTTACCATATCAAAGACCTCTTTCCTGTTCAAACAAAATTGCACGGCAAGGTGCCGCCTCCAGACCGCCAAGGTTAATAGGAAATGCAAAAAGCTCATAGTCGCCGTCTGCTATATCCGATAAATCAAGGTTTTCCAAAATTGCAATGCCTGCATTTGCAAGGATTTTGTGCGTTTCGTTCTCGTCATATTCGGGTGCGATTGACTGTGCGTCCGTGCCAATCATAACCACATCGCTGTCAGCGAGCACTCTGGCGGCAAAAGCAGACACAAAAGCCTTGCAGTTGCCGTGCAAAAGCAGTTTCTTACGGCTGTGCGCAAGAATTTTGTCCATATCTTCGCCCGTAAGAATACCGTTAACCGTGACTACCGTACATTTGCCCGTAAAGGTATTAAGGCGCATTTTGGATATAGAACTGCCGTCGCTCGAAAAATGCAGAGGAGCGTCAATATGAGTGCCTGTGTGGGTGCTCATACTAATGGCAGAAAGATTGTAATCATCGCCGTTTTCAATACTTTTTATTCTGTTTACCTCGGTCTGCGGGTCGCCCTCGTAGACCTTGCTTGTGAGAATATCCCTTGAAATATCGTGAATTATCAAGCTATGCACCAACTTTTTGTCTTAATACATCTATTATACTATATAATTACAAAAAATTCAAATACAAAAGGGACTGCCTTTCGACAGCCCCGTAAATTTATACATTTATCAAATTCTTGCAACGCCTGTTTCGATAGCGGCTTTTTTAACAGCCTCGGCAACAGTCTTACCGATTCTCTTATCGAAAGCCTCGGGAAGAATGTAGTCGGCATTAAGCTCACTGTCGCTTACGAGTGAAGCGATTGCAAATGAAGCGGCAACCTTCATCTCTTCGTTGATGTCGCTTGCACGGCAATCAAGAGCACCTCTGAAAATGCCCGGGAAAGCGAGAACATTGTTAATCTGGTTCGGGAAGTCACTTCTGCCTGTACCTACAACGGCGGCACCTGCTTTCTTGGCAAGGTCAGGCATAATTTCAGGAGTAGGATTAGCCATAGCAAAGAGGATTGGGTCTTTTGCCATAGAAGCAACCATTTCTTCGCTTACACAGCCTGCGGCTGAAATACCGAGAAATACATCTGCGCCCTTCATAGCGTCTGCGAGTGTGCCTGTCATATGCTCAAGGTTTGTAATCTCTGCCATTTCACGCTTAACGGCATTAAGTCTTTCGTCACCCTTGCAGATGATACCCTTACTGTCGCAAAGAGTAATGTTCTTAACGCCCATATTGAGGAGGTGCTTGGCAATGGCAATGCCTGCTGCGCCTGCGCCGTTCATAACAACCTTTATGTCCTCAAACTTTTTGCCTACAAGCTTTAAAGAATTGATAAGTCCTGCGGCAACGATTACGGCTGTACCGTGCTGGTCATCGTGGAAAATCGGAATATCGCACTTTTCCTTAAGTTTTTTCTCAATTTCAAAGCAACGGGGAGCGGCAATATCCTCAAGGTTAATACCGCCGAATGAACCGCTGATAAGGTAAATTGCATTTACGATTTCGTCAACATCTTTACTTCTTACGCAGATAGGAAATGCGTCAACATCGCCGAACTCTTTAAAGAGAGCGCATTTGCCCTCCATAACAGGCATACCTGCCTCGGGGCCGATGTCGCCAAGACCGAGAACCGCTGTACCGTCTGTTACTACTGCAACAAGATTGTTTCTTCTTGTAAGCTCAAAAGACTTGTCGTAATCTTTCTGAATTTCAAGGCAAGGCTCGGCAACGCCCGGTGTATATGCAAGAGATAAATCCTCGGCATTAGAAATAGGAACTCTTGATATTACCTCGATTTTACCGTTCCATTCGTAATGCTTTTCGAGTGATTTCTGTCTTATGTCCATTATAAACTCTCCTTTGTTACAAATCTTTATTTATTATAAACTGAAAAATCGGATATATCAAGCTATTTTATGAAAATTTAAGTTGACATTTTGCAAAAAATCATATAGTATTATAGATATGAGTGTATTGAACAGCTGCGGGAAATTGCCGAAAGGCGTTTTGCGAGGAAAGTCCGGGCTTCACAGAGCAAAAATAACGGCTAACGGCCGCCGGAGGCGACTCCAGGGATAGTGCAACAGAAAATTACCGCCACTTTTGTGGTAAGGATGGAAAGGTGAGGTAAGAGCTCACCGGAGATAGCGAGAGTTATCTGCCGTGTAAACCCTATTTGAAGCAACACCGTGGTAGGACATTATACGCTTGCTCGGCGTGTCCTTAGGAGGTGGCATTGAGCAGTTCCGGCAACGGGCTGCCAAGATAGATAGCTGTTCACGACAGAACCCGGCTTACAGATACAGTCATATTTTTTAAAGACTGCTGCATTTTTGCAGTGGTTTTTATTTTTTTGCTTTTTGCGTTCTGTTCTGAATGTCAGCATTAGTAAATTATGGTTTAGCGAAGTGTCGGTCGGGCATTGAAATTTAGCTAACGCTAAATTATCCTCCCAAAAGCAAAAAAGTTTACTCAATTTTTTTAAAATAATGCTTTTCAGCATATAAAATTCACTGTTATATTGCAGTAAAAAGAAAATACAAAAAGCACTCACAATCGGCGACCGACTGCGAATGTTCGGTTAGTATTTTTTAATAAGTTTTCTTTATTTAGTTTTATTAGGGTTCAGATTATGAAGCAGGCAGGTGCAAAAAATAAAGCGGTTATCCTCAATATTTTAAGCACCCTACTGCATTGATTTTTTAAGGTTGAGCGTTTCTCTTTGTAAAATAATCCACAAGATTTAATCTTGCAAAACCTTCGTTGTAAAAACTCGGGTTGAGTTCATATATAAAAGAAGTGTTCTGCTCCTTGCCGAATTTGCTCGCACGAAAGCCGCCGGACTTTGAGATAATCTCTCTGTCCTCAAGTTTTCGCACACACTTGCGTACTGTATTGTCTGACATTGCGCAAGCTGTTGCAATTGTATGAATAGACGGATAGCAAATGCCTGTATCGTCACTGCAACGCACAAGATAGCTTAGAACGGCAAGCTCGGACGAAGTGAGCATAAGGCAGAAAACCTCGTTTGGTAATGTAAAAAAGTTTTTAATGTTTTTCAAAATTATCACCTCAATTACATTGCAAAAAAGGTAAAAGTTGCACTAATTGCAATAATTTTTCTGAAAATATTTTTGAAAATTTTAGAATTACGGTTTAACTAACTGTTTAGACAAAAAAATCTCCCGATACGCAAGATTAATGCAATATCGGGAGATTTGATTTTAAATTATTTTATAAAGCCCTGTACAAGTACAATAAGCACAAGAATCGGGAGTACGAATTGGAAGTAAGGTCTTAAAAATCCGGCAAATTTCATACCCTTGCCTGTATTACATTCAGTAAGGTAATTGTCAAATCCCCAACCGAATTTTGTAACGCAGAACAGCAGATAAATAAGCGAGCCGACAGGCAACAAAATATTGCTTACAAGGAAGTCCTCCATACCGAGAACATTCTGACCAAACAGCTCAAAACCGCTCCAAATATTAAATCCGAACACACAAGGCAAACTTGCAATAAGAATAATAACCGCATTTATGACTACCGACTTCTTACGGCTGATTTTGAACATATCAATGCAGAACGAAATAATATTTTCAAACACGGCAATGATTGTTGAGAAACAGGCAAATGTCATAAAGAGGAAGAACAGCGTGCCCCAAATTCTTCCGCCTGCCATATTTACAAATACATTTGGCAAGGTAATGAATATGAGTGCAGGACCTTGGTCGGGCTCAACTCCGTATGAGAAACACGCAGGGAAAATAATAAGTCCCGCCATAATTGCCACAAAAGTATCGAGTGCGCAGATTTTCACGGACTCGCCCGGAAGAGTATCGTCCTTTGACATATAACTTCCGAAAATTTCCATAGCCGCAATACCGAGGCTCAAAGTAAAGAAACTCTGATTCATAGCGGCGGAAACAATGTTGCCGATACCTATTTCGGATACTTTTTCAAAATCGGGAACAAGATAAAACTTAAGTCCCTCGCCTGCACCGCTAAGCAAAATGCTGTTTACGGCAAGTGCGAGAATGAGCACAAGCAAAGCAATCATCATAACCTTGCTCACCTTTTCTATTCCCTTTTGAATACCTCTGCTGCACACCAAAAAGCCGAGTATGGTAATAATAGCCATCCATATAACCATTTCAATTGGGTTTGACTGCAACTGAGAGAATACACCGCTGACTTGCTCAGAGGTCATTCCGCTTTCAAAAGTGCCTGTTGCAAATTTGTAAAAATAGCTTGTCATCCACCCCGAAACGGTTGTGTAGTACATCATCAGCAGATAACAGCCAAGCATACAGAACCAACCGTGAATATGCCACTTGCTTTTTGGCTTTTCAAGTTTTTTGTAGCCGAGCACGGCACTTTTACGGCTTGCCCGACCGACCGCAAGCTCCATAGTTAATACGGGAATACCCATAAGAACAAGGAAAACGAGGTAAAGCAAAACGAACAGACCGCCTCCGTTTTCGCCTGCAACATACGGGAATCGCCATACATTGCCGATACCGATTGCACAGCCCGCACTTACAAGAATAAATCCAAGCCGTGACTTAAAACTTTCTCTTTCCATAGAAACTCTCCTAAAAACAAACTGTTACAATTATATAAAAAATAATCATACACTGTCAAGCATAATGTAAAATATTTATCTGTATTTTAATTTTCGCTTAATGGCACATAGAGCTTATCTTTCGGGATTTTGTCACCGAAGTTATCGCAAAGTTTCCATTCGATCGGTTTTTCGCTTAAATTCATTTTAGATTTATAAGCCATCTTGCTTTGAAGCTGTTTTTTCGGCATAAGATAAGTTTTGCTGTCTTTGATAAACACAGTACCCGTTTCTATAAAGCAAAAAGTGACATTGTACTTTTCACATTCCTCTCTAAGGTGCTTTACCCAATCAAAATTACATGGTCGTGCGCCGTCATAGTTTTCTCCGCCGCACCAACACTCATACAGCCTATGCATAGCTTTACCTTATTAAATTAAAGTTTTTCTGCCCAATCGGCAAGGGCTTTTTCGCTCATACCGTTGATTACTTTACCCTCAACCCAATTTGCGCCCGGGCAGCTCGGCTTTAGATTTGCCAAAGTCTTACCCATTCCGCTGCCGCCGGAAGTTGCAAACGGAATAACCTTTTTACCGTCTAAGTCAACATTTTCTACAAATGTGTTGATAATTGTTGGAGCAACATACCACCAGATTGGGAAACCGATAAAAATTGTATCGTAATTCGCAAGACTGTTAGGAAGCTGGGCAATCTGCGGACGATAGCTCTTGTCATTCATTTCAATAGATGAACGGCTGTTCTTGTTTGTCCAGTCGAGGTCGGCTCTTGTGTAAGGCGTCTGCGGCTTGATTTCAAACAAGTCTGCGCCTGTTGCCTTAGCGAGCTTTTCTGCCATTGCCTTAGTGTTACCGCTTGGCGAAAAATATGCTATTAACTTTTTCATTATAATCAACCTTTCAAAGAAATTCAGCTTGTATTTAAACTGTATTTATATTATACTCCTTTGTTTTACAAATGTCTAATGCCTATTTCAAATTGCTTGCTATGCCATTTGGTAATCACAAAAAAGCAAGGCGGAAATTAAACCGCCTTGCTTAAATTATTTTTTATTGCATTTTAGCGTGCAGGCTGAGCAATTACCGCCACACTTTGAAATCATCTTATCCTTTTTAGCTTTTCTTACGGCGAGAATAACCAAAAGAGCTACAATTACTAAAATTATAATACTCGGTATATCCATATTCGCCCTCCGTTAAGCCAAGCCAAAGGCAAGACCGACTGCGTGAATAAGAAAAGCCACACACCATGCGATTGCGCACTGAATAATAACAGTTGCGACAGCCGCCTTAGTGCCGCCCATTTCTCGCTTTACGGTTGCAATAGCGGCAACGCAAGGAGTGTAAAGCAAAGTAAATATAAGGAATACAGCGGCGGTAAAAGGAGTAAACAATGTACTTACAAGCTCGGCATCTCCGCCCATAAGTACAGTAAGTGTAGACACAACGCTTTCTTTTGCTGTAAAGCCTGTAATGAGAGCTGTTGATACTCGCCAATCACCAAATCCGAGCGGAGCAAAAATAGGAGCAACCAAGCTGCCAATCATTGCAAGCAGGCTCTGCTCGGGTGATTCGGCAACATTAAATTTTGCGTCAAAGGTCTGCAAAAACCAAATTATAATTGACGCTACAAAAATAATTGTAAATGCCTTTTCTATAAATCCCTTTGCCTTTTCCCAAATGAGATGCACAACGCTCTTTGCCGATGGGAGTCGGTAATTAGGCAGCTCCATTACAAACGGAACAGGCTCGCCCTTGAACTTTGTGCTTTTTAAAATCAAAGCATAAATAATGGCACAAATAATGCCGAATATGTATAGTCCCACCATTACAAGCGCCTGATACTGCCTTGGGAAAAATACGCTTATAATCAGCGAATAAATCGGCAGTTTTGCACTGCAACTCATAAACGGAGTGAGCAGGATTGTCATTTTTCTATCTCTTTCGCTTGAGAGTGTTCGTGTTGACATAATTGCAGGAACAGAACAGCCAAAGCCTATAAGCATTGGCACAAAACTTCTGCCCGACAGTCCTATTTTTCTTAACAGCTTATCCATTACAAAGGCAACCCTTGCCATATAACCTGTATCCTCAAGAATAGACAAAAAGAAAAACAGAGTTACGATTGTAGGCAAAAAGCTGATTACACTGCCCACACCGTTGCATATGCCGTCTACCACAAGCGAATGCACAACAGGGTTAATCTGTACGGCGGTGAGTGCGTTGTCTATAAGCGATATAACAGAATCTACGCCTAAACTCATAAGGTCAGAGAGCCATGCGCCCACAAGGTTAAAGGTCATAACGAATATGAGTGCCATAATTGCAATAAAGCAAGGAATAGCGGTATATCTGCCCGTAAGCAATCGGTCAATTTTCATACTTCGCTTATGCTCTTTGCTTTCGTGCGGACGGACAACTGTTTTTTGACACATTTTTTCTATAAAGCTGAATCGCATATTTGAAATGGCGGCCTCTCGGTCAAGTCCCGTTTCATCTTCCATTACGGATACAATGTGCTCAAATGCCTGCTTTTTGTCATCGGTCAGGTTAAGCAGTTTTTCAATAGGCACATCGTTTTCTATCAGCTTTGTTGCGGCAAATCGCAGCGGCAGTCCCGATTGCTTTGCCTCAGGCTCTATCATATGCACTACGGCGTGTATGCAGCGGTGAACCGCTCCGACAGGGTCTTTTTTATCTACACTGTCTGTGCAAAAATCTATTCGCCCCGGCTTTTCCATAAATCTTGCCACATGAAGTGCGTGACTTACAAGCTCGTCTATACCCTCATTTTTTACGGCTGAAATAGGAATAACAGGTATTCCGAGAATTTGCTCAAGCTCGTTTACTCTGATACTTCCGCCGTTTTCTCGCACCTCGTCCATCATATTCAGCGCAAGCACCATAGGAATACCAAGTTCCATAAGCTGCATAGTAAGGCATAGATTTCTCTCAAGGTTTGAGGCGTCTACAATATTTATAATTCCGCTCGGCTTATCTTTTATCAAGAAATCTCGTGTAACTATTTCTTCGCTCGAATACGGCGACAATGAGTAAATACCCGGCAAGTCGGTAACTGTTGCCTCAGGGTGATTTTTAATTGTGCCGTCTTTTCTGTCTACGGTAACACCCGGAAAATTGCCCACATGCTGATTAGCGCCCGTAAGCTGATTAAACAAAGTGGTTTTGCCGCAGTTTTGGTTTCCTGCAAGCGCAAATGTAAGTTTGCTGTCTTTCGGCAGTGCTTTGCTTTCATCGTGAATATGATAATCGTTTGCCTCGCCAAGTTCGCCTACTCGTGGATGCGGAATAGATTTATGCCTTTGCGGTTTGCTGTCGGCAACAACTTTTCGTTCGTGTATGTTTTCAATTTCAATTTTCTTAGCCTCATCAAGTCGGAGCGTAAGCTCATAGCCTCTCACTTCAATTTGAATCGGATCGCCCATCGGCGCTATTTTCTGCAAAGTAATTTCAGTGCCGGGTGTAAGTCCCATATCAAGCAAATGGTGTCTTAATGCTCCGTCACCGCCAACCTTTGTAATAAAAGCACTTTGTTTTGGCTTTAGTTTATCCATTTCCATAAATAATGCCACCCCTATAAATGCAAATGTTCATTTCATTTTTTCATTTCATAATTTTTCTTTACTTATATTATAATAAACCTTATGTCTATATGCAACCATTTAACAGTTGAAAATTGTAAAAATTAGGAATATAATCTATATAGTATAAATTTATGTGAAACAAAAAGGTGGATTTAATGGAAAAAGAATTAAAAAAGCAAAAACTTGATATGCTCAACGGCAGTATATGGAACAAACTGCCCGTTTTTGCCCTGCCGATTGCGGCAACGGGAATACTTGAACAGCTTTTTAATGCCTCGGATATAGCAATAGTCGGAAACTTTGCACAGACCGACAAAACCGCAGCGGTAGCGGCAGTAGGAGCAAACAGCCCGATTATCGGTCTGATACTGAACTTATTTATCGGCATAGCGCTCGGCGCAAATGTTGTAATAGCAAATGCCATAGGACGAGATGACAGGCAGACCGTACAAAAGGCGGTGCATACCTCAATGGTGGTGTCGGTAATCGGCGGCGTATTGGTTGCGATAATCGGCGAACTTATAGCCGAGCCGTTGCTTACGGTGCTGAATGTACCCGATGATGTGCTTGAGCTTGCACTGTTGTACTTGCGAATATATTTTCTCGGAATGCCTGTCATACTGCTGTACAACTTTGAGGCGGCGATTTTCAGAAGTATAGGCGAAACCAAAATGCCGCTTATTGCGCTTACGCTGTCGGGAATTTTGAATGTACTGCTTAATCTGTTCTTCGTAATCGTACTTAAAATGTCGGTAAACGGAGTAGCAACCGCAACAGTGCTTGCAAATGTTGTGAGTGCAGGTATTCTTTATATAAAGCTCGTAAAAAGTGACAAATACATAAAAGTAGAATTTAAAAAGCTAAGAATAGACGGAAAAGTCTTTGCGAAAATTATGCAGATAGGACTTCCCGCAGGCATACAGAGTGCGGTGTTTGCGGTTGCGAATATTGTAATTCAGGGTGCGATTAACAGCCTCGGCACTGTTGTAATTGCGGCGTCAAGTGCGGCATTCAACATAGAGATTATCGCTTACAATGTGATGAACTCGTTTAGTCAGGCATGCACAACATTTGTCGGACAAAACTTTGGCGCAAATAAGATTGACCGTTGTAAGAAAACTCTTTTCCTTTGTCTTATCGAAGACGCAATTGCATCGGGCACGGCAATACTTATAGTGCTTATAACAGGAAAATTTTTGCTGTCAATATTCAACAACAACCCCGAAGTAATAGAAATAGGCTATACAAGACTTGTAATTATTTTTATAGCTTACATATTCTCAATGCTGTATGAAGTAATGTCGGGATACTTAAGAGGCTTCGGATTTTCGCTTGTTCCTGCAATTCTCACTACCGTAGGCGTATGCGTGTTGCGAATAATATGGATAAATACCGTATTCCCCGCAAACAGAACTTTTGTAACGATAATGACCGCTTACCCTGTCAGCTTAGCTACAACGGCATTGCTGATATTTATAGCGTTGATTATCTACAGACCGTCAAAAAGATTTGCAAATAAGGGTAAAGAAAAAGCGTAATTGATTGATAAAGCAATCTGCTAAAATATAATTTACCGATATTACTCCAACATTTACTCCGGAACCAAATATAAAAGCACAACAGCCTCTTGATGTAAAAACACCAAGAGGCTGTTGTGTTATATAAGGGAAATGAGTGGATAGCAAATTAATTTTTAAATGCCGAAAGAATCAGTCTTATACCGTATGTCATAAGCAAAATGCCCATAAACAGTCCGAGTGTTTGCGCTGTGAATATAAGATTAAATATTCCGTATATGCCTGCAAGCAGTACGAGCACTCCGCATATAAGCGGAAGTACCCATACACTTGAACCTGATTTTTTAACCTTGAATGATGTTGCTATAGAGGAGATTCCGTCTATAATAAGCCATACCGCAAAAATCGCAAGGATTAATATATCAAACATCACTCTTATGCCGGGCATAAACATTGCGAGCACAGACACAACCGCCGCAGCTATGCCTGCTATAAGACCTAAAGTTCCCATTAAAGCTTTTTCTTTATTATTACCGTCGTTGCGTGAAACTGCATACGAAACAATTGAGGAAATTCCCCATAATCCGAGAATTATCGTTACAATCCAACCGATGTTAAGAAATGTAAGTCCGGGATAAAATATGCAATAGATTGACGCAAGAACAGTCAAAATACCCAAAATACAATTAAATACTTTCATAGTTACCTCATATGTTTATTGTGAATAAAAAATAATAATATAACAAATGCAAGCAATGCAATGCACAACAGCAAGGCTATCAGCAAATATGTTTGTGTTCCCGTTACCATACTCGTGTTATCCTGTATGGGTACGGTCGGGACTGTGGAATACGGTTGAGTTGTCGGTGATAAAATGTTAGCCGTAATCTGCGTACTACCCTCATCCCTTGCCGTTACCGAAACGGTAGCCGTTATAAAGACTGCGGCAATCACCGTACAAACCGCAATTGCGCTAAGCAATTTTTTAAAATCAGTCATTTCATAATCATATTGTTACAATTGAGCTGTGGAATGTCATTGTACCGCTGTAATCGCCTGCAATAGCGTCAAGGTCTTGTCCGTAGAGTGCCTGCTGATTAAGTACAAGTGTACCCTCCTGAACCTGACCCTGTGAATCGGAGCTGAAGGTTGTAAAGTGGAAACCGTTTGCACCCGGAGCACCTGCGTCATTGATAGCGACTTTGTCGGCAACATTATCGTCATTTACTTTTTCCGAATAAATATCATACTTGATTTTGAACGGGTTGGTTGCGTCTTTCTGTGTAATATAGAACTTATCGTCAATGTCCTGACCGTTAATATAAACAGATACAAAGTTGTTATCGTTAAGTTTAAGCTCTGTTGCAGTCACATCAAAGTTAAGATACTTGTTGCTCTGTGTATCTGTCTGCGGCTGTGTAAGAGTGCCGAAATCAACCATATCGGGGATTGTAATAACATAGCTTACATCTCCCGGTTGTGTACCCTCAATTCTTGCGGTAACTTCTGTGGAAGAATCGGGATTTTCGTTTGTAAGGGTTGCCGCCGATGCGGAAACCACACCTGTTGCGGCGAGCATAGCCGCCATAATTGCCGATATAAATTTTACTTTTTTCATATAAACACTTCTTTCTTTGTTTTTACCGAATTTATCGGTATTTTACTTAACTTTGAGTGTAAACTCCGATTCCGCCGAATTGAGTTTTTGATGAGAATCGTCAAGAGTTACACATTCATACAAAACCATTGCTTGATACTCGCCTTTCTCAAGCGACTTTGAAAGCGGTACATCTGTAAGACCGCTGCCGGGTTCAAGTAAATCCGATTTATAAAGCACAGTTCCGTCGGAAAGCCTTAGCGTTGCGTATAAACCGCAGGTGTTTGACTTTGGATTGCCGATACTGATGTGCAGAGAGGTATCGCCCGCATTCATTTCAGCAGTGCTGTAGCCGGGTATCTGCACGCCTGTTTTTTTGGTATTGTCACTGTCTTTTGAGTTTTCGTCTATGCCTGTATCCCAATCAGTGCGTATCTCCCCTACCACACCCTGTGTGGGTGCGGCAGGTCGAGAGTTTATGTTATTGTAGATTAATACTGCGCTTAGCGCTCCGATTGCAACAATAAGTGCCGCTATAATTGCAATATATATTTTTTTATTTTTCAATGCGTCCTCTTTTCTTCAATACAGCAAAGGCAAGCAAAGCGATAATTGCCATAAATGAAATTGTATAAATCACGGTTGCGCCCGTCTTTATTGTTGTAAAGCATTTACGGTTACGACTGTAATCGGAAGAGCCGTTAAAAGCATAAGCACACAGGGCAACACTCGAAATACGCTTTGCTTTTTTCTTGATTTTCATAAAAATCTCTACTTTATGCCCAAGGGTCATTCGAAGCGGGAGTTCGTATGTCGGAGAGTGCAAGATTGCGCCACAAGAACCATTGATTGCCCTTTCTGCGAAGCTCAATCGGGCGAGGTGAGTCCGCTCCCGACGACTGAACCTGAACCTTTGCATAACCCTCGCTCTGATAGGTATATGCATACTCGGAAACGGTTATTTTGTACGGAACATTCGGTGTATAATCGTTCTTCACGGATGAACCCTCAAAATACGAGCGAGGAATATATCCCCTGCCCTTGATTCTGTCACGCAAAAACTGAATATCCATCCCGTTCATCGGCTGAGGTCCTTTTAATACATTGAGCATTTCTATTGTGTTTTCCGGACTTTCATCATATTCAAGCAACACAAGCATTGCAAATGCCGCTGTTGAAAGAGGTGATGAAAAGTCAAGCTCCGGCATTTTTTTGAGTTCATCTGCATTTTTCGGATAATCGGCAAATACAAATGTTTTGCTTTTGTACATTGCATTGTTTACTGCTCCCGAAACAGCATTTGAAACATTGTTTTTTACAGTCTGATTTGTCATATTTTTTAAGCTGTCAAATATACCCATAAATAGTACCTCCTTATTAAAGTGCGGCAGGTTGAGAGTTTTATGTTATTGTAGATTAATACTGCACTTAGCGCTCCGATTACAGCAATAAGTGCCGCTGTAATTGCAATATATTTTTTTATTTTTCAATGCGTCCTCTTTTCTTCAATACAGCAAAGGCAAGCAAAGCGATAATTGCCGTAAATGAAATTGTATAAATCACGGTTGCGCCCGTCTTTATTGTTGTATTGTCAATCTGTGTATTGCCTGTGTTGTTGCCGCCGCTTGACGAGGTTTCCACAAGTGCAAAATCAGTCGGCTGTGATAATGTAAACACTGCTTTTCCGTTTTCAAAAGAGTCGGGCTTTATGTATTTTATGCCGCCGTCGCCGTCAAGTACCGCAAGGCTTACATTTTTGCCGCTTACCGGCAAGGTGAGTTTTAAATTATTGTCACACCAAAATTCCGCAAATGCAGAGTTTCCGTTATTGTCCGAAAGTGTGCCCTTGTAAAAATCAAGAATTTTTCCGTCCTTAATAAGCGACTCGAATTTTTTATACTGTTCGTCATCTGTTGAATAAGCAGTGTAACTTACATTAAGTGACGAGTGCATATTGCCCGAAAGAGTAATGCCGCTGCCTACATATTTAACGCTGTACTTTAGGAAGCTGCCTTTGATGTACGGATAACCTCTGTTAAAGTCAGAGCAAATAAAGTTTATGCTGTCATCTGTAACACTGTTTAACTTATCCGCAAGGCTTGCGCTTGCCATTTCAACCGTTCTTTCGTATGCAATATTTGTACTGTCGGCTTTTGCCTGTGAATCCGTGCCTACTGCATTGAGTGAATTTTGTGCTGTGTAAAATACATTCTTGACTGTTACACCGTCAGTTCCCGTAACGCCGTTCAAGCCGACAATCGAACCCTTTGCAGAATTGATTTTGCAAAGTACATTGCCGCAGTTATAGGAGCTTTCGATTTTGCCGCTGTTCTTGCCGACTAAACCGCCTGCGACTGTTGAAGTATCGAGTCCTGTCTTGCCTGTGTTTGCACAACCGTAAATTTTGCCTGTGTTAATTGCCGAAATACCGCCGCACTCGTTGCCCTTTACGATTGAGCAATTTCGTGTGCCTGTAATTTTACCGTTGTTAATACCCGCAACACCGCCGCAGACATCTGCGTTAAGAATCGAGTTAAGATCCGATGCGTTGATTTTTAAATTTTTGATAAAGATTGTACCCGATACAGCGTTTATACCGCTTACGCAATGGTCAATCACACCGTCATTTACAGCCGCAATTCCGCCGCCTGTTTTTGCACTGCCCTTAAAGTCGCAGTCATAAACGAACAAATCTTTTACAATGCCTTTTTCTCCGATAAATTCAAACAGTCCGCCGTACTCGCCTGCGGAAATATTAAGTGCGCCTATGCTGTAGCCGTTGCCGTCAAATGTGCCGTTAAACGGTTTGTTTTCAGCAACAGAGCCGATTCCCTGTGCCCAGCTTGAATTTTCATCTGCGTAAATATTATTTACAAGAATATAATTCTTGTCTCCGTATCGCTTGTAATCGGTTCTTACAACCTGTGAAAGTTTTACAAGGTCGCTGTAGGTTTTTATAATAAATCTGCCGTCGTCGTCCTTGTCAAACTCATCGGGTGTTCTCTCAAAGTTTGAATATGTATTGTCAAAGTCCGCATAATAAACCGTACCGCCGTTAAATACGGGGTAATCGTCAGGAGTAAGACCGTTGTCTATGTTCTGATACCAAGCCTGTGTGCCGTCGGTAACACCGTTGTTGAGTTTAAATGCAACTTCACCGCACTTAAATTCGGAAATTGTTTTTCCGTTTGCCGATAACCCCAACTTGCTGTCTGTACCGAACGGAGTGTTTCCCGTATCTTTGTTGTAATAATTGTTTGCGATATTCGACTTGTTAAAATTCCTTGCCCAACCGATAATTGCGCCGCAATGTCTGCCGCTGCCGTTATCGCTTATCTTTGTGTAATTGTAGCAGTTTTCAATTGTCGGGTTTGTATTGTTAAGGTAGCCGAGAATACCGCCGACATATGCGCCGCTTTGCGTTGCTGTAACTGTGCCTAAGTTTGCGCAATTTTTAACTCTTGCGCCGCCGTTTGAGTAAGCTATTACGCCGCCGATACAATCGGAAGAATTATTGAGGTGAATGTTTCCGTAGTACATACATTTCTCAATATCTGTTTTATCATTTCCTACAGAGCCGATAATGCCGCCTGCGTGCGTTACCTGCGAACCGTATTTGTCATTATTTAAATTTACATAAGAAACTACATTTTTGACAGAACCCAAATTAATGTAGCCGACAACACCGCCGATATGACTTGCGGAATTTTTGACTGTAATGTCGCCGTAAACCGTAATATCGGAAACACTGCCCTCGTTTACAGAACCGAAAAGTCCTGTGTAATCTGAAGCCTTGCTTATATTAAGATTTAAAATACTGTGTCCTTTGCCGTTAAAATTGCCTTTATAATTATTGACAGGTGCCCATTCCTTATTTTCAAGGTCAATGTTTGCGGCAAGTTCTGCGTTTGCACCTGCATTTTGCTTATCAAAATCAGCATAGCTGTGGTCGCCGTTTACAAGTGATGAAAACCAGAAAAGCTGACCTGCGTTGTTTATCGTATAAACATCGGTGCTCTTATTATAAACGGCAGGCTGATACTGACCGCAAATTGTGCAAAAGCCCTTTTCATTATATGTATGAGTGTGTTGGGATACAAAGTTTGTCATATAAATTCTTTCGCTTAGCTTTGCGTCAATATAGTTTGCCATAACAAAACCAATGCTTTGTATAGCGCTTGATGTGGCAGGCTGTGACAAAAAGCTGTCCTCCATAAGCGACCTGTTTACTATTCTTGGCTGATTAATATTATCCTTAGCACCTGAATAGTTAAAAAGATAATTTCCTTGCTCGGTATATTTATTCTTAGTAGCATCGGAAATTGTGCTGTAAAAATAAAGGAGTTTTGTATCTGCGTCGCGCTCGCCGTAATTATCCTGTACATAAATATTGCTGTTTCCTACACGAACGGCATTTTTATTAAGAGAATAATCATTATCGTCCCATCTGCTTGCATCCATACCGAAAGCGTCCATTACAGAAAAGCCCAAATCTTTGCTTTCTGCTTTTTTAATGTAACTGTCCGAAAAATCGAGTCTGCGAATAAATACAATTTTTCCTCTTACATCCTTGAGCTTAGGCGAATACTCACTTCCGCCCTTCTGCGGTTTGTAAATCGGATAATTTTTATTATTCAGATATTGCTTTAAAACAATATCACCGATAATTTCGTCGCTGCCGTTCGAATCTCCTTTCAAGGTCATCACGACAGTTTCGTAAGGATGTTCTTTAAGAAAATCTTTGGCAGTGTCCATTATGTTACGCAGAGTCATATCACTGCCGTCCCTGTTGTGGCAGTCGTAATAATTCAATCCGTGAATAATAGTAGGATTACTGTCTTCGTTAATTGATTTTCTTCTGTTAATTCTTATGTCCCATGCTCTTACTCCCGAATTAAGCTGTTCGTTGGGATAAAGCTGCTGACAACATACTTTTGAAACCTGTTCTGCGACATCAGTCATATAAGTTGCGCCTGTGTCATGCGTTCCGGGCATATTAACCTCTGAAAGATACATATCATCAGGCAAGTGTGACATCCAATTGCCGCTGTTTATTGCATAGCTTTTATCGGTTTTGTTTTTTACATCTTCGGCAGTATATGAATTTAATGAATTCATGTTAAGAAATTTCAAATCCCACTTAAAAGCTTTTTTGGAAAGAATAAGTTTTACATCATTGTTATCGTTTTTATTTTCATATCCCTCAATCGAAAGATACAGCTTGTTGCCTACATTATAAATGTAATAAACATTAGCTTCGGAATCAACAGGAATAAATCTCCAAAGCTGACTCAAATGATTGTCGCCTGAATTATTCCAAACATGAATAACAGCCTTATCGGGGTTATTCGTACCGTCTACATCCCATACGGCGTCATACGAGAGTGACGGATCATAAATGTTATACGGAACATTCTCGTTAATATCATAACTTCTCAGTCTGTAAGCTCTTCTTGAGCTGACCCATTCCGCAGTAATTTTAGGAGTTGTGCCGGTGTAATAAAGCTGCAGGCAATTACCTTCAACTTTTGCGTCATTATTTACATTTACATCACTGATATAATCTTTTGGATAAAGCATAAAAACAGGAGCGTTTTCCTGCGGCTTTGTTTTATTGGAATCTCCGCCGGGAATCTGCTGTTCTCCGAAATTTTCGGATACATCGTCCGTAGCCCTAACAACCCACTCTGTTTTTTTAGATGTCAATGCAATTTTTGATTCTTGTTTATAAGCATTATTCTCCGTACCGACATAAAGATTGTTGTTTTTTTGGTCGGTAATTTTAGCAATTATGTAGTATGTATCTGCTTTGTTCGGTACAGGCTCAAATCTGAAATATTGATTATCATTTTTCAATGTGTCGTCCCATTGATGAATAACATTACCTACCTCCGACTTTTTATGTTCAACATCGAGCCATTTTTTAAAATCATCACATTTAATACCGTAATAATCATCTTTTCGCTGAAGCTTCATCTTACATTGCTTACCGCCGAGATAATCAAGATGAGCTACATTTGCTCCATATCCTGAACCGTTTATGTTCCAACGGAACTCGTTGCGGGCAAGCGGCTTATCGGTGTCTTTATCAGGCAAATTAAGATAAATATAATACAGCTTGGCTGTGTCAAACTTTGCCGATTTTGAGGCGTCCATACTTTTTAGCTCTGCCGCATTTGCAGTCACTGCAAAAGTGCCGAGCGTAATAATCGCTGTGAGCAGCAGTGCCGTGAACGATTTAGTCAGTCTGATTGCTTTGTTCATTTGTTTCCCTTCTTTAACAATATTTTTATTTTTTATAATTATACCTATATTTTGCGATTTATTCTATACAAATAGCACGAATTGCAGAAATCCGTCACAAATTGATATGCAAAGACAAGATTTTTACAAAAAAATGTGGTACAATGTTGAATATAGTAATATCATACCGAGGGGATTACAATGCGCATTGCTGTTATTGACGATCTGAAAAGTGACAGACAATTGCTGATAAGCAGGCTTAACAAGTTACTTTCGGATAATAGCATTAACGGAGAAATATACGAATTTGAAAAAGGAATTGATTTTATAAATGCCTCAAAGCAAACAGCATTTGAAGTTGCATTTATGGATATTTACATAGATAAAGAAAACGGAATAGAAATTTCAAAACTGCTTAGAGAATTTGATAAGGAATGTATCCTGATTTTTACAACCACTTCGTCGGACTATGCACTCGAGGGCTTTAAAGTAAGGGCATTTGACTACCTTGTCAAACCATATACGACAGATGAACTTAAAATTGCATTTACGGATATTTTAAACCGCCTGCCGTCATCGGACAAATATATAGAAGTAAAAGTAATCGGCGGCACACAGAGAATCAGGCTGAATGAAATAATCTACGCCGAACATTTTAAGCACTGCATCAACATATACAAAAGCGACTGTGCAACCACCGTGGTTCGCAGTACATTTGCGGAGTTTGGCAAACAGCTTGAAAGCGACGAAAGATTTTTTATGTGCAACCGTGGAGTAATTATTAATTTTGATTACGCAAGCGATTTTGACGGAACGGAATTTATACTGAACAACGGAGTGAGAATTTCGGTCAGCCGAAGTCTTACAAAATCCGCAAAAAGTCGGTTCGCCGATTTTATCTTTAACAAGAGGTGATATTGTGACGGAAATGCTACGACCTATGCTTGAGCTTGCCGTGCTGATACCCGGCACTTTACTTGCATACCTGCCTATGAAAGAGCATTTAAAAATAAAAATGGGCGCATTGACGGCAATTTGGCTGTCAACACTCCTTATGCTTTGCATAGTGGGCGGATTGTTTTGTTATTCGTTTGAAATAAAAACAATTTCTTTAATCCTGCCTGCCTTTATGCTTATGACCATTGCCTACTGCGCAACGCTTAGGACATCTATATTGAAATCCGCAAATATTGCACTTGCCGTGTGCGGCGTTTATGCCTGCCTTGCAAGCATAACACGAGCCATTGACTCAATAGTTTATCCTAAAAATATCGAGCCTTGGTTCGGGCTTACGGGCGGAATTGTTTTCAATATTTTTTGCTGGATATTTGTAATGCTTGCGTTTTACCCTGCCTCTCACGCAGTGTGCGACCTAATAGACGACGAAAACATTGCTCACACATGGTATGTGTTCTGGATATTACCCACTGTTTTTATCGCCATAAACATATTTATAATACCGTGGAATCCAAACATTCTGCATACAGGAAGAATTATGCAGGGATATATTGTAATCTGTTGTACGATGCTCGGTTTGCTTTTGCTTTTTTACGCTTTGTTTTACATAATGGCAAAAAGCCTTAATAACAATCACAAGCTCACGCAGGAAAACACAATTCTGTATATGCAGCAAGAGCAGTACAACACGCTTAATAAGGCGATTGAAGAAACCCGACATGCCCGTCACGATATGCGGCATCATCTGTCGATTCTTAATTCGTTTGTCAAACGAAAAGATTGGGCAGACCTTGAAAATTATTTAAGCAAAATGAGCAAGAGTATTCCGAGTTCGGAACTCAAGCTGTGCGAAAACAATGCGATTGACGGAGTAGCGGGGCATTATTATCATAGGTATAAAGATTTGGAAATACCGTGTGTATTCAAGCTTGAACTTCCAAAAGAGCTTTCCGTATCTGAAATTGATATTTGCCTTGTGCTCTCTAATTTGCTTGAAAATGCGCTTGAGGCAAGTATGCGAACCGCACCCGACAAACGAAGAATAACCGTGTTTGCAAGAATGCACTCGGATAATGTAGTGCTTATTAAAGTAGAAAACTTCTACAATGGAGTTGTAAAAGAAAAGAACGGAATTTTTGAATCAAGCAAACACAGCGGCGAAGGCATCGGCACACAATCCGTCCGCCGCATAGCCGAAAAGGGCGGCGGCTACTGCCGTTTCACGCAAAAAGACGGCATCTTCACCGCCGATGTAATGCTTAGAGGAAATAGTAAATAGTTACAGGAAAATAAAAAGCACAGACTTTTGTTATTTTGAAAAGCCTGTGCTTTTTAATTTTTAATACTGAATTTTATTCATATCCCCTTATTCTCACCGCAAGAACCGTTTTTTAAATTTTCCGAAATATTATAATTAGTTTTTCAGAAAAGAAAAAAGAGCAGTTAAAAACTACTCTTTTGGTGCACCAAGCGAAGTCAAATCCGAACACAAGTCCGAGTTTTCTATATCGTCAAAGGTTATGGTTCTGCTTTCGTCTTTATAATTGAATGTAAATACTATCCTGTCGTCGAATAAGTATATTGCGTTAATGAAGCTGTCAACAAGTCGTTTCCTGTGCTCAAAATTAGTTGTATCAAGTTTGCGGAAACGAGTAAGACAAAATACGATTTTGTCCTTGTCAATAGGCGGTTTAACCATTTCCTCCTGCATAATGCGGACACTCAAATCACTTTTCTGTTGTTCAAGTTCTTCAAGTCTTACCTTTGTTGATTTAGTGAAGATGCCTTGCTGGATTGCATTCAGCATATTATCAATGCTTTTTTCAACATCTGAAAGCTGTTTTTTCAATAACGGTAAAACCGTACTTTCTTTACTGAGTGCCTCAATTAAAGTATCTGCAAGGTCGTTTATCAGATTATCATCGAAAATTATATCCTTGATGACTTTGATAACAAGGTTTTCTATCCAGTCTTTTTTAACGGTTTTCTTATCACAGCCATTGTGATTTTTTATGCTTGCACATTTGTAATAACGGTGAACCTTGTTCCTGCCTGTTCCGCTTTCACCGACCATAAAAGATTTACATTTGCCACAGTATAGTTTTGGAGTAAGAAGATAATCATCCTCCGACTTGTGCCGTGCAGGAGCTTTTTTATTTTTAGCCAGTTTTTCCTGAACTCTGTCAAATAAATCCTTTGTTACTATTGCAGGAATACCGTCAGGCACACCACATCACGATATTTGTATTCGCCGATATATTTTCTGTTGTGAAGCATTCTTGTCAGGCTGTTGATTGAAATCTCGCCGTTGTATTTACATTTTAGTGCATTCTCTTTCATACCACGAATGACCTTTTTGGAAAGCTTGGCAGAGTAGTATTCGACATAACCCTCAAGTAAAGATTCAAGCAAAATGGCTTCTGCACCTTGTGAAATGATTTCAGTTGCAGAAATAACCTTTACGCCGTTTCTTTTGAGAATGGATTTATAATGTGCGGAGTCATAGCGATTGCGTGCAAAACGGTCAAGCTTCCATACAAGTACAACATCAAACATATTCTTTTCACTGTCTTTTATCATTCGCTGAAAGTCAGGACGGCGGTCGGTTCTCACAGAAAACGCACGGTCGATGTAGGTTTCTACAATTTGAATATCATTCTTCTCAGCAAAGGCCTTACATTAGCGAAGCTGTCCTTCAATAGATTTTTCACGCTGATTATCCGAAGAATATCTTGCATAGATTACGCCTTTCATTTTCTTCACCCGCCTTTCTTTTGGAGTGTATAACACAAGTTTTCCTTGATGTTATCTGGATTTTGGGGTGTTAGAGATCTCCCTAACAAGCGAATTTGCTGTAGCAAATTCAGCGCTTGCTGCGACAATGCCCGCAAAACTGATTTCTCTGGACTGATTATTTTAATTAAACCTTCTTTTATATCTACATCCTGTAGTCTTATAATTTGAACATCCAAAGAATTCTCCATACGGTCCTCTCTTTTTCAACAATTTCCCGCCACATAACGGGCATTCCCATTGTTCTCGTTTAAGTTCGTTACCGTAGCGTTCTTTGAGTTCCATAGCAAATTCGGATTCTTGATTATTAACAGTAACAAGAAACGCTTTTTTCTTTGCTCTTGTCAATGCAACATAAAAAAGACGGCGTTCCTCTGCATATGGGTATTGATCACAATTATCGAGTAATAAGTTTAGTATAGCAGCATCTTGTATTTTGCTGGGAAAACCCATTCTTGATTTTTTATTATTAATAATAAAGATATAATCTGCCTGTAAGCCCTTTGATTTGTGTGCAGTTATAAAACTCATTTTTAGATCTATTCGCTTTCGGTATTTTACTCCCACGTATCCGCTAACATTATTAAATTGACATTCAAACAATCCACTATCACTCAACAATTTTGCATCAAAGGAGTATCTTCCAATGAAGAACACGCTACTATCTCTCGGCAAATCTTCGAGTTTTTTAGCCATAAACTCAATGGAGAACTTATCGGTATATCCGCTAATTTCACCTAAAGCAAACCCTACAGCATCAGTTTTCCCTTTGATGGACTTTTTGATCTGAACTGGATTTTGCATTATGAAATTTCCGCTAATTTCTATAAGTTTTTGAGTAAAACGATAGGTTGTTTCAATTTTACTGATTTCGGTAGAACCCCAGTATTTTTCAAAGTTCAAAATATATCCGATATCACTGCCTGCGAAACGATAAATGCTCTGCCAATCATCGCCCACGCAAAACAGATCATAATCATTAGATTTTCTCATACTGTTTAACAATGAGAAACGAGCCTTGGAAATATCTTGATACTCGTCAACAATAACATATTTGTAAGGACTGATATATTTCCTTTGTTCAACAAACTGGGTTGCCATATTGATCATATCATTGAAATCAATTTCCTTGTGTTCGTGCAAATAAGCACAATATGAATTAAATATTGGTTCAAGAAGTGCCAAAATGGTATTATTATTTTGAGCATTACTATTTCCAACATTTAACTGACGCACAGTAGCAATTGAATATCCATTGCTTTTTATAAGATTGATAACTGTTTCAAACAACTCAATAACGCCATCAAGAATAGAATCGCCGTCAGCAGACACTTGTTTCCATAATTCTTTTGTAGATTTTAGTGTTAGTTTTACGCCGTTTAAAATAAGTTTTTCTTTTAAGTTTTCAAGCAAGAGACCATCGAATTTTTCATAAGCATAACATTCAATCAAGACAGTATTATTAGCAGTATGGGTTTCTCGCTTCCATTTCATAGATGCTTGATATGATTGGCTTGCTGTCATTCCGTTAGCGCCTTTGAAATAAGTTGGAACTTCGCCGTTCTTGTTTATACCAAAATACTCAATATAGATATCATATTCAGGTAAATAAAAGTCCGGGTTATATTGGCCGTATTCACTTGTGCGTGTATCGATTTTATAAGGGTTCTCATAGATATATTGTATTCCGTTTTGTGTTAAAAAGTTAGCTATATCCATTTCACCATAACTTTTTACTGTTTCATTATTTATAGTTCTTGGCGGATTTAATCGCAAATATTCTTCATATTCGGCCTGCGTTTTAAACTCAAACTCGGACTTAGAAACAACGCGATTATACAATAAATACGAACTTAACAGATTTAAGTATGCTTCTGATTGCATATTCAACAACAACTGCTCTTTAACGAACTTCCGCAAATTTAATTGCGTAATTTTAGGGACGATGCCATTTACTTTAGTAATAATATTCAACCCAAGTTTGTGAAAGGTAGATGCATCTATGTTACAACCGGTTTCTTTGTTAATTCGTTGGCTCATCTCACTTGCTGAAACATTTGTAAAAGACAATACCAAAATATCTTCCGGTTTATATTTTCCCGATTTTAACAGGAATTTAATTTTACCAACTACTGTAGTTGTTTTACCTGTTCCTGCTCCAGCAATCACAAGATGATTATGAGCGTCTTTGACAATACAAGTCATTTGTTGTTTGTCTAATCTTCGCCCTTCAACATCACCAATCAAGGTATACGCATTTTGAATTTTGGCATCGGCAACCCTATCGTTATGAATACTAATTTGTTGTTTAAGAGAGTTAGCACTACGATATAGTTCAGCTTGTTTCTCCAATAGTTTTTTATAGTGTACTGCCTTTTTTATTTTTTGAGTATTAGTTAAAGCGACGTTTGTCATTAGAGAAGAATTACGATTATGCCATTCTGATTCTTTGCTTGGCTCAACAAAAGACTGCAAATCCGAAAATATGATAGTTATTTCTTGTAGAGCTGTATCAATCTGCATAATTAGGTTGTCGCACATATCATTACGGGCTCTTACTTTTTCTTTATGTTTGGAAATTATTTTTTGAATTATTCCCATAAAACAGTCTCCCTACTCTTCCACCTTGTCGCTATTCACCCATTCGTCAATTTCGGAAACCTTGAACTTCCACTTCTTCCCGACTTTATGCGCAGGCATCTCTTTTGTGGCAATCCAACGCAACGCTGTATCTCTGCTGATTCCGAGATATTTCATGATTTCAGGCATGGAATAATAACGGTCTTCTATTTCAGGCATAAAAATCACCTCAACATAATGTTTTTTATATTATAACACAAGATTTGTGGTTAGTAAATATATTGTATGATATTGTACGATTTAGAACAACAATTTGATGTTTATATTATCTGGACATTTTTTGATATAATAAGCAATAACAAAGTACATTCATTATGATTGTATCTCAGCAACCACTGAATTTGGCTATCCAAATTTTGGGATGCTGCTACGGCATTACCTTAGCAAGCATCGTCTTTGTGTCCACACTTGGCTTAGCAAGCCGCCGCCTGTGTCCACACGACATTGTTAGGGCAAATTCCTAAAACCCTTTGAACGGAGAATTCTATGGATATAAATGAACTCAAAAAACAGCTGATTCCGTATTGGCATGACATTTACAATCTGCAATACGGCAACATTCTCAAGCAACTATTTGTTCGTATCAAATACAGAATATTAGGAAACCGTTTCGGAACATCGGAGATTCCGGATAATATTCTTGAAACCATTGCTCGTACAATGCTGCCGGATATTCGCAAATTTTTCCTTTCCAAAGAGGGACAGGAGGAGTTTGCCGCTTGGAAAGCGGAATATGAAAAGAATAAGAAAAAAGAGCATAAAGCAAAAGGCGAGGGTGAAACCCCCGCCTTTTCGTCACTATTGATAGATTAGCTCATTCAAGATTAATTCCCGTACTCTGCTTTGAATGTTATTCATTCGTCTGATCCATTCAATTTGATTGGTTGATTTGAACTGTTCGGTTACGCCCTCATTTTCAGCCGTTTGCCGGACTAAAGAATCAAACATTTCGCAGGCATTACGATCCATGTCGGCAAGGTAATTGTTTAGAGTTCCGTTTAGCCGCATAACATTGATGTCCGTCCGATTATTGCGGTAAAGAAAATCATAATGCAGTCTGCCCCAAGCGCCGATGATTTTAAGTTCTGTTTTCATAATTAGAAACCTCCGAATTTAATTTTTGCGTTTTGAATTAAAGTTCGGATAGTCTATGAAAATGACAAATCCGAACCCGTCTCCAATCGGAGTAAGGTTCGGATTATTTTCGTTTGGTGCAGGTAACAGGACTTGAACCTGCATGAAATTGCTTTCATATGGACCTGAACCATACGCGTCTGCCAATTCCGCCATACCTGCATATTTATTAATTTGTGTTCTTGCGACAGGTTGGTCTGCCTACAAAATCTATTAAAATAGATTTTGCATAAGTTCGTATTGCCAAATCACAGATTTGGATACTCACTTAAATTCCGCCATACCTGCATATTTATTAATTTGTGTTCTTGCGACAGGTTAGCGATACTCAAAAATATCATACTAACAGATTTATTATATCAAATCTATTAATAAAAGTCAATCGGATAGGCGAGATTTTTATATTTTGTTTTACAGCAGACAGCACAAAAATACTGTCCGCCTTAATCAAATATAATTTAGACCGTAAGAATAAATATCATTCCAATTTCTATGTAAAACTATATCGGCTGTCAGGTCAGTATCATCATACACTATATTATATCAAAGAGGATTGACCTGCTGCTCAGAAGGCAGTTGCTCTGTCATAAAAAGGAGTAACCGTAAATTTGAGCCGCCCCCAAAAGTTAGACTGAAAATCTAACTTTTTGGAGGTCGGTTTTTTATGGCTACTCCTTTATTTATCAGCGTTTTTTATTATTTAGTACCGAAAATTCTGTCGCCGGCATCACCGAGGCCCGGACGGATATATGCGTTATCGTCGAGTTCACGATCGAGTGCGCCAACATAAAGCTGAATGTCAGGGTGCGCTTTCATAAGGGTTTCAACGCCCTTAGGTGCTGCGATAATTGACATAAATTTAATTTTTTGACCGCCGTGCTCTTTGATGTAATCTACAGCGGCAACTGCCGAACCGCCTGTTGCAAGCATAGGGTCTACAACAACAATCTGTCTTTGGTCGATCGGCTCGGGAAGTTTGCAGTAATATTCGTGAGGCTCGTGAGTGACAGGGTCACGATAAAGTCCGATGTGACCTACTCTTGCTGACGGTACAAGTGCGAGAATACCGTTTACCATACCAAGACCGGCTCTTAAAATCGGTACTACGGCAAGTTTTTTACCTGAAATTACAGGCTGTTTTGACTCTTCAAGCGGAGTTTTAATATTAATTTCCTGTGTTTCAAGGTCAGAAAGTGCCTCGTATCCCATAAGCATAGCAATCTCTTCAACAAGTTTTCTAAACTCGTTTGTAGATGTGCTTTCTTTTCTGAGCAATGTGATTTTGTGTCGGATAAGCGGGTGTGTCATATATGAAACAGACATAATTTTCCTCCGTATTTTTTAATATTTTATAAACTTTATATATAATATCACATTTTGTAAATATATTCAAGCAGTAAATAAAATTTTTAGTGAATTGAATTTAACTCGGAAACACTTATATTGTGAATTATTGCGTTTTTTGATTCGATACTCAAGCTGTTCAGATTACTGTCGGCGATATATGTCATACCCATAAATACAGTGCCGAAGTCAGCAAAAATTTCAGTATATAAAGTATCGAAAATTATTCTCAAATCTACTGTGCCGTTCTCACATTTAAGCGGAGCGGATTTATCAAGACACTGCAATATTTTATCATCTGCATTAAAAGATATTTTAAGACCGAAAAGCTCCAAAGAAAAAGATTTTTCAGCACTTGCAGAAACAGAAATATCGCAGGCTTTGCTTTGAATACTCTTAATAAACGGCATATCCGAATTAATCACAACATTGGTTTTGACATCTCTGTTTTTATAAAGCGTTTCAAATTCTTTTACAGGCAATGCCGAAAGATACGGTTCACCGTTAATTGTTTTTATAGTCATATTTTGCGGTATATTAAGACAACTGCCAAACGGATTATTCGGTATTACAAATGACGCAAAAGCAGTTCTCACTCGTCTGCCGTTAGGTATATCTGACCAGGATTGAGCGGCATATGACGCATTACCGAAATTCAGTCTTTTTTGTTCGGTTTCAATAATAAATTTATTGCCGTCAAACGAGCCGATATAATACCTGTCGGAGGCGGCTGAAAATATCCATTTAATATTTTTGCTGTCACCGTCTGCGCAAAGCGGATAAAAGTCGGGACATTCCCCATCATCGGGTAATGTAATTTCCTGTATTTGCGACCAATCAAGCAGATTTTTGGATTTTAAAATCGCAAAGCTGTGACTGTCAAGGAAAAGCACCATAATATAACTGTCATCAGGTTCACAGTATATTACTTTAGGGTCACGGTTTTCTTTTATAATATTTTTAATTATAGGATTTTTATCATATTTAATCAGCGTTTTGCCGCCGTCATTACTGTAAGCAAGACATTGTGTAAACGGTTTGCCTTTAGAGGTTTCTGATGTATTTCCCGCAGAAGTATAAAAATATAAGATTGCAGGCTCATTACCTCTCTGTAATCCTGTCAGATTTTTCTTGTCAATTATTGCACTGCCCGAAAACATTGTGCCGTCTTTATCGGGAAAAAGTACATCTCCGATTTCTTCCCAATGAATAAGGTCATCACTTACTGCGCCGCCCCAATGCATATTTTCCCATGTTGTGGCAACCGGATTGTGCTGAAAATACATTAGATATTTTCCGTTTGCATACACAAGTCCGTTCGGGTCATTTATCCAACCCTTGGCGGCTGTAAAATGCACCAGCGGTCTGTATTTGCCGTCATATTCAAAGCTGATTTCTTCGGCTTTATCAAAGCAAATATCGACAATCGGTGACGAGGTGATTTTTATTTTTTTACCTTTAAATCTTTTTAAATCAACAGGAAATTTATAATCGGGAGAAGCATTGTCAAGTTTTAAAACTATATCATAAACGAGTTCATTGTCAATATAAAAATACAGCCTTTTGTTTTGTGCGTTATCGCTTGTCGGGAACAATATATAATTAGTATCACATAAAAATTCCATTTTATCACCTTGAAAAATCAGTAATATTAATAACAATTTAATTATATTATCAGTATTTATATTTGTCAATACTTCACAAAGCAAAAGCCGACAGATTGTATTCTGCCAACTTTCGTTTAATCGTTATTTATAATATTTCTGATTTCTTCTTCCGCCTGTCTTACTTCTTTAAGAAAAGCGAGTGAGGATACACGCAATGCGCCGTTTCCGAGAATTATCATTTGCTCAAGTGCATCAGAAGTGACAACACGCACTCTGTTGTTTTTCGCAAGTTTATGCGATACTTTCTCTATGTACATATCAGCCGTTTCCGCCTCTTTGGTGTAAACAATGCTGATTCCGTTCACGGTTTCCACTTCTCTGTACTGCCCTTTTACACGGTAAGCATCAAATACGAGAATGAGATTGCACTTGCTGTATCCCTGATAATTGCAAAGAATATTTATAAGCACCTGCCTTGCACCGTCAAGACTGCGTTCCGTCAATTCTTTGAGGTGCTCCCAGGCAAAAATCACATTGTATCCGTCTACAAGCAAATATTCCGTGCCGTTGTACTGCGGATTTTTCATTAATTTTTCAGCCGCCTTATCTATTGCGGAAGCCGCAGTAACCTTTCGCTTTTCGGGTGCTTTTTTATGAGTAATTGGGCCGTAAGTCTGCTCGAAAATTTGCATAAGTTCTTTGTCAAGAGCAAAAACATCGTTCTGATTTTTGCATTTTTCAAAGGCGTTTTTGCTGTTTGTACTTACGCTGTCCTCCTTAACGGGTTCAAGAATACTCGGCAAATGCATATGCTGTGCAACTTCATTCCACGGCACATTGTAACCTGCACCGTGCGAGCAAAAGACAGAGCCGCAAGGATTTTCCAAGTCGGCATCGCAGTCATAACCGATACTTTCAATAACTTCTTCTGCATTGTGACACGGCTCATATCCCTTTAAAATACACGCAAGTTTGCCCTTGCCGTGAGTGTATTGCATAACCTCTTTTGTGTAACTTCCCATTTCCGAAACAGGGCAGGTGCCGCTCAAAACCGTAACATCTCCCCTGCTTTCCGGTGATGAAAATGTACCGTTCATACGCTGAATATCCGACATCGCCCTGCCGATATTTTCATTGGGAACTTCAAGCGTAAATTCATAAACAGGTTCAAGCAAAACGCTTTTTGCCGAGCGCAAGCCTTGTCTTACAGCTCTGTAAGTTGCCTGTCTGAAATCGCCGCCCTCGGTATGCTTTGCGTGCGCTTTGCCCGATACAAGCGTAATTTCAACATCAGTAATCGGTGAACCTGTCAACACTCCGATGTGCGTTTTTTCGTGCAGATGAGTAAGAATAAGCCTTTGCCAATTACGGTCAAGCAAATCTTCTTTACAGCGTGAATTAATGATAATTCCACTGCCACGCTTAAGCGGTTTTATCAGCAGATGAACCTCCGCATAGTGCTTGAGCGGTTCAAAATGTCCTACTCCCTCAACGGTATTTTCAACGGTTTCTTTATAAATAATACTGCCTGTGCTGAATTCAACCTTCATACCAAAGCGTTCGTAAATTATACTTTTGAGCACTTCAAGCTGAATTTCGCCCATAAGCTGAATATGAATTTCCGCAAGTCGGCTGTTCCAAACCACATTAAGCTGTGGGTCTTCATTCTCTATAATCTTAAGTTTTGTAAGGGCAGTGTGTGGGTCTGTTCCGTCCAAAAGGTCGACACGATAAGTGAGAACAGGCTCAAGCATTGGCAAATCGGAATCCGCTTGAGCACCGAGCCCGTCACCGGGTTTTGCAAAGGTAATGCCTGTTACTGCGCATACAGTACCTGCCGCCGCCTCGTCAATCGCAGTGAATTTCTCACCCGAATACACTCTGATTCGGTTCACTTTTTCGGCATTGACATTTTTGTCGCTCTTAAGCACTTCACGCACCTTTAAACTTCCGCCCGTCACTTTCAAAAAAGTAAGTCTGTTGCCCTGATTATCCTCTGCAATTTTAAAGACTTTCGCACCGAATTCAACGGGATAATCGGGCATTTGTGTATATAAGTCAAAGCAATCTATAAATTCACGCACGCCGTCAAGCTTCAGTGCCGAACCGAACATACACGGAAAAATTTTGCGCTGTTTAATCGCTCTTACAATATCCGAATTTTCAACGCTGTCGGTTTCGTAAAATTTCTCGAGAATTTTGTCGTCACATACAGCAACGCTCTCACGAAAAGCATCTGTATTTCGGTATGTGAAATCAATGCAGTTTTCATCAAGATTTGTTCTAAGCTGTGCCATAACCGCAAGTTTATCCGCACCGTCAAGATCCATTTTATTTACAAAAATAAAACACGGCACATTGTATCTTTTAAGGAGTTTCCAGAGTGTTGCAGTGTGACTTTGCACACCGTTTGTACCGCTGATTACAAGAATTGCATAATCGAGAACCTGCAAGGTGCGCTCCGCCTCGGCTGAAAAATCAATATGCCCCGGGGTGTCAAGCAGAGTAAATTCGGTATCGTTGTACTTCATTACAGCCTGTTTTGAAAATATGGTAATGCCTCTGTCACGCTCAAGCGAAAATGTGTCGAGAAAAGAATCCCTATGGTCAACTCTGCCAAGTTTTGTAATATTGCCCGAACAGTACATAAGCGCCTCTGAAAGCGTAGTTTTTCCCGAGTCAACATGAGCAAGTATTCCGACTGCGATTTTTTTCATTTTATCACCGTACCCTGCAAAATAATACAAAAATCAATTAATAAAATTATATCACAGCAAACGCAAGTTGTAAATTATCCAATTGTATTTTTATAACTTAGCAATCATCGGTCGGGAAACACAGCAAAAGCCAAGCCAATCTTCTTTAACTCGTTTTCCGATAAATTTGTAATTTTAATCATTTTCTTAACTTCTTTTAAAGTTATTTTCATTAAGTTAGTATTAGCTAACTTTCCTTTTAAGAAAAGCTGAGTGTAGAGCATCGTGTAAATACTTGTTCACACAGGTTATGTTTTTAGATATTATGGTTTATACTATATAATTAGCACTTACAGTTTTTTCTGCGTAAACGGCTAACCTTTTGCCGCTTTGCGACATTTCACCGACAAGATTAAAAATATCACCGAATTATTACGGCATTGCGTAAAATAATAACTACGGGGTGATTTTATGAAAAGTAAAAATAAAACAAATAATGCGGCAAAAGAAAATGAATTTGCAAAAGCAAATAAAAATCTTGAGCGCTGTCTTGACCAAATGGCGAACGCTTATTCAACCTACGACTGCACAGGGCTAATTCCGAGCAAGCCCGAAAACGAGGCACAGCTTGAGTCATACAAAGAAGTTTACAACTACCTGCCGACCGATGCGGACACTTTATAAAACAATGTTGTTTTCGAGAGCGGCATTTATTTCCCGAGAAATATTTTTCATATCATCGGGAATCGGCGCAGTGACAGTAATCGGCTGTTTTGTTATCGGGTGCACAAAATCAAGTTTACCGCAGTGCAAAGCCTGCCTTTGAATTTTATCAAGTCTGCCTCCGTACAAATCATCGCCCTCAAGCGGATGACCGAGGTATGCCATATGGCAGCGAATCTGATGCGTTCTGCCTGTTTCAAGCACAAGACTTACCAGCGTGCAGTCTTCGCCCTTTACAAGGACTTTGTAATGCGTAACGGACGGTGCACCGTCTGATGTGACCTCTCGCACCATTTTGGAGTCTTTTTTTAACGCAATCGGTGCATTTACAGTGCCGTTTTCATTTATAATTCCCGAGCAGACTGCAATATATGTTTTATTAAGAGCAAATTTTACAGCATTTGCAGTGTATCGGTCTTTGGCAATAAAAACTATACCGGAAGTATCCTTGTCGAGCCTGTTGATTGCACGAAAAGTGAACTCCTTACCTTTGCTCTGCGCATAAAATGCCACAAGATTGGCAAGCGTGTCGCTTTGGTGCTGTTTTACAGGGTGAACAGGCATTGAATACGGCTTGTTTACAATTAAAATATAGTCGTCTTCGTACAAAATGTCAAGCTCGCCCTCGACAGGCTCAATACCGATTTTTTCATCGGGCAGACTGATTTCTACAGTTTTTCCTGCCGACACAGTATCTATCGTACGCAAAATTTTTCCGTCCATCAAAATACCGTCTTTTTCACGCTTTAATCGTGTTATCATTCTTGATGAAAGTCCGCAGAACGAGCGCAGAAAGCTAAGGGCATTCACCCCGTTATATTCGGTTGAAACGGTAAAAATCAGCTTATCAGACATAAATATATCTCCATATCAGAAATACTAAAATACATTGAAGTGCAAAAATTACAGGAATACCAATCATAAATTTTGGATGTTTGGTTTTGTGGCGGATAATCAGCATAGTTATATACATAGACACACTGCCGCCGAGCGCTGAAAGCAAAAGCAAGGTGCTTTCGGGAATTCTCCACTTTCTTTTAATTGCTTTTACTTTATCTGATATTGTTACAATGATTGATACAAGGTTTATCAGTACAAGATAAATCAGTAACAATTGTGAATAAATTTCCATATTACACCTCAAAAGGAAGGATTTAGATGTCTGTAAAAAAACTTGCACCTGTAATTGTATCTGCCGTTCTGCTGATAACTGCCCTTGTTGCACGAGCGTACTCGATGAAAAACGAAGTAAAACCAACCTCAACCGCAACGGTTGACACTGCCACAATCGACAGTGCAGTCGATGAGCAGCCGAAAAAAGCCGAAAAAGAAATGCGTGGCGTGTGGGTTTCTTACATAGAACTTGATATGCAGAACGAAACGGACAAAAGTGAAGCCTCATTCAGAGAAAAATTTAAAAACATAGCAATCAACAGCAAGAATGCAGGATTTAACACGCTTATAGTACAAGTCCGTCCGTTTTGTGACGCACTGTACGATTCAAAGTTTTTCCCTTATTCACACATTTTGAGCGGTGAACAGGGAGTAAATCCGGGTTATGACGCACTTGAGGTAATGTGCGAGGTCTGTTCACAGCTTGACCTTGATATTCACGCATGGGTAAACCCGTACAGAATCAGCACAGACAGCACTCCGCAAGCCTTAAGTGAAACCAATCCGTATATGATTGACAACGAAATAGGCGAAGAAACCGAAAACGGAATTTTTTTAAATCCCGCAAACAAAATGGCACGAAACCTTATAATCGACGGTGTAACCGAAATTGTAAGGAATTACGATGTTGACGGAATACAATTTGACGATTATTTTTATCCCACGCAAGACAGTGATTTTGACGATACGGAATATGCCGATTATGTGGAAACCGTATGCGAAATGAACTGTATGTCAATTGATAATTGGCGGCTTGCCAATGTAAACACGCTGATTTGCGATACCTACAGAGCAATTCATAAAATCAGTGATGATGTGGAATTCGGCATTTCCCCACAGGGAAATATCGACAACAATGCACAGATTTACGCCGATGTAAAAACATGGTGTATCTGCAAAGGTTTTGTGGACTATATCTGCCCTCAGCTTTATTACAGCCTTGACAATCCTGCATTGACATTTGAAGATTCACTCACCGCATGGTCTGAGCTTGATATTAATAAATCGGTAAAACTATATGTCGGATTGGCGGGCTATAAAGCAAACAGCGATGCCGACGAGGGCACTTGGCTTTACAGCAACAATATTCTTGCCGACGAATATAAAACAGCTGTTAATAACGAAAAAGTCAGTGGAATTATGCTTTATTCATATTCAGCTCTTGAAGATGAAAACGCAAGTACGGAAATTGCTAATCTTACAAAGGCTATGAGCAATAATTTAGATGCCGAAAATCAAACAACAGTACCCATACAGTAATCATCTTCGGCAGATGTAATTTTAACATTCACAATCTGACCGCAAAGGTTTTCGTCGTCGGATATAATATGAACAGGGGTGTAGTTTTTTGTGTAACCCTCAAGATAGCCGTGGCGAAGTCGCTCAATAAGCACAGACTCAGTAAGACCGACCTGTGTTTTCAGAAATTCCGCTCTTGACTCGACAACAAGCTCGCCCATCTCTTTGGCTCTCTGCTCCTTGATATTCGGCGCTATCTGGTTAGGCGCTTTGTCGGCAACCGTGCCTTTTCTTCTTGAATACGGGAACACATGTACCTTTGCAAAGCCTGTCTGCTTTACAAAATTCATAGAAGCTTTAAAGTCATCTTCGGTTTCGCCTGCAAAACCTACCATAACATCGGTGGTTATTGAAGAATTGTCAAATGTCTTTCTGATGTTAGATACAATCTTGCTGTACTCGGCGGTATCGTAATGTCTGTTCATTGCTTTTAATGTGTTGTCGCAGCCGCTCTGCAGTGAAAGGTGGAACTGTGGGCAAAACTTAGGTTGAGCGGCAAGCCTTTTTATCATCGGTTCGTCCATTTGCTCCGGCTCAACAGAACCAAGTCTGACACGCTCAATTCCCTCTTGTGCGCACACACATTCTACGGCATCGGCAAGGTTAAGTCCCTCGTCCTGTCCGTAAGCCGAAAGATTTATGCCTACAAGCACAACCTCAAGATAACCGTTGTTTGCGATTTTTTCCACTTCGGTTTTAAGCGCCTCTATGCTCTTTGAACGAACTCTGCCTCTCGCAAAAGGAATAATGCAGTATGAGCAGAAGCGGTTACAGCCGTCCTCGATTTTTATAAATGCTCTTGTATGCTCGCCGAGAGAAGATATGGATAAATCTTCAAATTTCTCGTTTTTTACAGGGTGCGGTGATATAAAAACATTTTTCATATGATTTTCAATATATTCGTAAATTGCGGGAACAAGCTCCGCTCTTTTTGCGTTTCCGAGCACTATGTCGCAATTCTCAAAATTTTCCTGTCTGTCGGGAAAAGCCTGCGGCATACAGCCTGTAAGCACAATAATTCCGTCAGGATTTTCTCTGCGGATTTTATTGATAAGCTTACGGTTTTTAGCATCGCTTACCGAAGTTACTGTGCAGCTGTTTACAACAGTAATATCGGCAGGTGTGTTTGGCTTGGCAAGTTCAAATCCGTTTTTCAGAAGATCCTCACGCATTGCCTGTGATTCATACTGGTTTACTTTACAACCGAGGGTAATTATATTAAAATTCATACTGATTTTCCTTTTTTTCGTATAATATGTGGATTTTAAAATATTGCTTATTTTGTTATTGAATTAATGTCAAAAAAATGGTATTATAGTGCTGTTATTATTTTAACGAGGTGATATAAGATGTTTAATATTCCGATTACAATTACAAGTCAAAAAGAAATTATGGATGTATTTGAAATTTTCACAAAATTTCCCCACGAAACTATAATGATAAAAAACGGCGATGTCGCCATTGACGGACACTCTATTATGGGATTTTTCTCGTTAGATATTAACAAGCCTGTTGAGCTTGTTTTAAGCTCCGAGCCGACAGAAAGCTTTACAAATGCGCTTTCAAAATATATGGTTGCCGCATAAATAAAATTTACACATTTTTAAACCCTATGACATTTGCCATAGGGTTTTTGTTTTATCAGGAATTTTTATCAACAGTATGGAACTTCTTTAAGTTACCTGTCTTTTCGCTGCGCTTGTCAAGCTCTGCAAGCACATCTTCAAGAGGGATGTTCTGCTGAACCATCATAACCGTAAGATGATAAATAAGGTCTGCAATCTCATAAACAGTTTCGCTGTTGTCGCCGTTCTTTGCGGCAATAATTGTTTCACTGCACTCCTCGCCTACTTTTTTGAGAATTTTGTCAATTCCCTTGTCAAGCAGGTAACAAGTATATGAACCTTCCTTTGGATTATCTCGTCTGTTTACAACTGTCTGATAAAGTGCTGAAAGAATTTCATTCTCGTTCACTTGTATTCACCCTTTATATATTATTTTAATTGTGTATAAAAACATGAATGATTGCCTGTGTGACAAGCTGCGCCTGTCTGCTCAACCGTAATAAGCAAAGTATCGTCATCGCAATCTCCGAAAATTTCAATTACTTTTTGAAGATGTCCCGATGTAGCGCCCTTGTTCCAAAGCTCCTGACGGCTTCTTGACCAAAACCATGTGTATCCTGTTTCAAAGGTCTTTTTCATACTCTCTTTATTCATATAGGCAAGCATAAGGACTTCGCCTGTTGATTTTTCCTGAATAATTGCAGGAATTAAATCTGATTTCACAAAAAATTTATCAAAATCAATATTTTTTTCCATAGTGTTTTCCTTAAATCTTGCTTGTAATTTCAATAGCTTGTTTCAAATCGAGGTTGCCTGTGTAGATAGCCTTGCCGCAGATTGCGCCGTAAACATCAAGCTCCGCAAGGTTAATTATGTCTTTAAGAACAGACACACCGCCGCTTGCTACTACTCGGCAGTTTACCTCGTGAACAAGGTCGTCAAGCTGCTTTAAATTAGGGCCTGCAAGTGTACCGTCCTGGTCAATATCGGTAAACACAATCTGACCAACGCCAATATCCTCCATACGCTTTGCAAGCTCTATGTAGTTGATTTCCGATTCGTCAATCCAACCCTCGGCACAAACCATACCGTTTTTAGCGTCAATGCCAACCACAATTTTGTCGCCGAAAGCCTTTACCGCCTCAATTACAAAGTCAGGATTTTTTACAGCCGCCGAACCCAATATAACCTTGTCGATGCCGTTGTTAAGGTAGCGCTCAATAGCAGCCATATCACGAATACCGCCGCCTACTTCTACCTTAAGTCCGCTCTGCTTTGCCACATCAATGATGAGGTCTGCATTTGCGAGAGTAGCGTCCTTAGCGCCGTCAAGGTCAACCATATGCATATACTGTGCGCCTGCCGCTTTAAACTGTTCGGCCGCTTTATAAGGTGTGTCGCACACCTTTTCTACTGTAGCGTAATCACCCTTAAAAAGTCTTACGCAGTTACCGTCTTTAATATCTATTGCAGGTAAAATAATCATTTATAACACTCCTTTAGTGGAAAGAGGCTTATTTGAAGTATTTTCCTTTACGGCAAGTCTTAATGCGTGAGCAACCGCTTTATAAATTGCTTCTGTAATATGGTGAGAATTGTCACCGTACAAAGACTTTATGTGCAGAGTAATGCCTGCATTGTAAGCAAGTGCTCTCATAAACTCAACAGTCATTGCACAATTGTACTGACCGCACATTTCCTGCGGAAATTCTGCGTCAAATACAAGGAAAGGTCTGCCGCTTATATCGACAGAGGCAAACGCAAGCGCCTCGTCCATCGGTACATAAAAACTGCCGAAACGGTCGATAGAAGATTTATCTTTTAAAATTTGAGAAAATGCCTTGCCGAGGACTATACCCGTATCCTCAACTGTATGATGCTCGTCAACATACAAATCGCCCTTAACCTTAAGCTCAAGACCAAAGCCTGCGTGTGTGGCAAACGAATTGAGCATATGGTCAAAAAATCCAATGCCTGTGTCAATTGAAATATCTCCGCCCTCAAGACAAAGTGAAAGCTTGATGTCGGTTTCTTTGGTTTTACGGCTGATTTCTGTTTGGCGCATTTTCTCACCTCAAATAAGTTATCTAAACAGAGCCTAAAAGCTCAGTCTATATGATTATATCCTTTTTAAAGACGATTTACAATAAATATTACAAAATTTTAATAATTTCCGTAAATTTAAATCAAATAATTTTTTGACAAAACACTCTGTCAAATCACTATTCATTTTAACTCAAAATCATTTATTCAAAATCAATGTCCTCAAATCTGACTTTGATTGAATTTGCGTGTGCTGTAAGTCCCTCTGTGTCCGCAAAGCGAACTACATCCTGCGCATCGTTTCTTAATGCCTCTTCTGTGTAGCAGATAAAGCTTGATTTCTTAACAAAGCTGTCAACCGAGAGCGGTGAGAAAAATCTTGCTGTACCGCTTGTAGGAAGAACATGGTTAGGACCTGCAAAATAGTCGCCGAGAGGTTCAGGTGAATAGTTGCCGAGGAATACCGAACCTGCGTTGTCGAGTTTGCCTACATACTCCATCGGATTTTCACAGCATACTTCGAGATGCTCCGGAGCAAGCTCGTTTGCGAAAAGTACAGCCTGTTTCATATCACTGCACACAATAATCGCACCGAAATTGTCAAGCGAAGAATTTATAATTTCATTTCTCGAAAGGGTCTGAACCTGTTTTTCAAGCTCTTTTACAGTCTGATTTGCAAGTTCTTCGCAGTCTGTAAGAAGAATTGCAGATGCAAGTTTGTCGTGCTCTGCCTGGCTCATAAGGTCGGCGGCAAGAAATTTAGGATTAGCCGATTTATCGGCAATAATAAGAATTTCGCTCGGGCCTGCAATCATATCAATATCAACTGTGCCGTACAAAAGTTTTTTGGCTGTGGCAACAAAGATATTGCCCGGACCTACAATCTTGTCAACCTTAGGTACGCTCTCTGTGCCGTATGCCATAGCAGCAACAGCCTGTGCGCCGCCCATAAGGAAAATTCTGTCAACACCCGCAAGTTTAGCGGCAGCAAGAATATTTGGGTTCGGCTTACCATTCTTCATAGGAGGTGTGCACATTACAATTTCCTCAACACCTGCAATTTTAGCGGGAATTGCATTCATAAGTACAGATGACGGATACGCAGCTGTACCGCCGGGAACATAGATGCCGACACGCTTCAAACCTCTGATACGCTGTCCCATAATAACGCCGTTATTCTTTGTGGTAAGCCAGCTCTGCTGAACCTGGCGCTTATGGAAATCCTCAATATTCTTTGCGGCTTTTCTTACTGTTTCGATATATTTAGGGTCACATTCAGAAATTACAGCGTCGATTTCATCAGCAGAAATCTCTGCCTTTTCAGGTGCTTTGCCGTCAAATTTAACAGTGTAGTCATATACCGCCTTGTCGCCGTTTGTCTTAACATTTTCAATGATTTCAGACACAATCGGAATAACATTCTTGTCTGAATTTTGTGCTCTGCTTTTGAGAAGCTCTATAAAATCGTATTCCTTTTTTCCGTCAGCAATTACAGTAGTAATCATTTTGTTACAGCCTCCAGTTTCTTTTGAAGTTCCTCAATTTCAGCCTTGCGAAGTTTAAGGCTTGCTGTGTTTGCAATCAGTCTTGCCGAAATCTCAGTTACCCACTCAATAACCTCAAGTCCGTTTGCCTTTAGTGTTGAGCCGGTTTCTACAATATCTACAATGCCGTCAGAAAGTCCCACAAGGGGAGCAAGCTCTACCGAGCCTTCGATTTTAATAATTCTGACATCCATATTTTTATCGTCAAAAAATGCACGGGTTACATTCGGATATTTAGTTGCAATAGTCTTTGTGTTGTAGCCACTGTAAAAATCTGTGCCTTTTTTAGTGGCAAGGGCAAATCTGCACTTACCGAAGCCTAAGTCAAGCAACTCGTAAAAAGAATTGCCGTTCTCAAGAATTGTGTCCTTACCTACCACGCCGAGGTCGCACACACCGTGCTCAACATATGTAATAACATCGGCCGCCTTTGCAAGCACAACCTCAAAGTCGTTGTCACCAATCGGAAGAATAAGTCTTCTGCCCTTATTGATAACCTCATCGCAGTTGTAGCCGATTTTTTGGAAAAGCTCAATAGTTGTTTTCTCAAGTCTGCCCTTTGTAAGAGCTATTCTTAATGGTTTCATTTAGAAAATCCTTTCGCACTTCAGCCGATTATTTGTACTTTGTCTATACCCATTTTTTCTGCAAAAGCCTTTGCCTCTTCAAGAGTTTCGAGCACGCAGAAACGGGCGTTAATTCCGTTTTTCTGCATATCGGCAACAGCGTTGATTGCTTTAATCTCCGCACCGTCATTTGCATATACAAGAACATCGGGTACATCAGTATAGCTTGTGTTTTTGTCCGAGAGCAGTTTTTCTGTGATTGCGTCCGTATCAATCGCAAAACCCGCTGCGCCCATAGGAGCGTCAAATTCAGAAAGGAGGTCATCGTATCTGCCGCCCGAAAGAACTGCGTCACCTATGCCTGAAATATATCCGCAGAAAACAAAACCTGTATAATAATCGTTTCTCTGTACAAGACCGAGGTCAACAATGAGTTTGTCCCCAAGTCCGAGAGTTTTAAGCGAATCGTAGAGTGTATGTAAATAATTGAGTGCGTCAACAGCCTTTGTGCCGCTGCAAAGCTCTGTTGCCTTGTCAAACACTTCGTCACCGCCAAAGAGCGACGGCAAACTTCTGATAGCGGTTACAGCCTTGCAAGGCTCAAGTTTATCAAGCAGGTTATTAAGAGCAGAATAGTTTTTGCCCTCAATGGTAACTCTGATTTTCTCTTTGAAATCCTCGTCAATATCTATTTCACTGATAAGTGCGTTAAATACCTGTGCGTGTCCAAGCTCGATTCTGAAATCGTCAGCTACGCTCATAATCGCTCTGATTGCTGTAGAGAGCACCTCAAGGTCTGCCCTCTTGCCCTTTACGCCGAGCAATTCAACGCCCATCTGCATAAATTCATTTCTTCTGCCCATAAGAGTAGGGTTATTTCTGTACACTGCCTGCTTATAGTAAAGTCTTACAGGCATAATGCTGTTTTTAAGTCTTGACGACACCATTCTTGCAATCGGAAGTGTTGAATCGGGACGCATAACAAGAAGTCTGCCTTTGTTGTCAACTGATTTAAACATTGACTGCTGGTCAATTCCGCTGCATTCCATTGAAAAAATATCGTAAAATTCAATGCCCGGTGTGATTACTTTCTTAAAACCACCCTTTGTAAATACCTTTTCTATTTTGCCGCATACATCGTCCATTGCCGAACACTCTGCAAAAAGAAAATCTTTCATTCCTTCGGGGGTAATTTTTAAATTCTTTTTCATAAAAACCTCTTTATAAAACGCTTTAGTGTGCTAATACGCTAATATAATAACATATAAAAATGTACTTGTCAATTTTATAACAAAAATATTTTTAATTACAGAGCAGCAAACAATTTTACTGCTCTGCAAAATAAATATTATTCTTTGTCGTCTTTATTATCGTCATCGCTTTCGGAATTTGTATGTTTATCGGGTTTGATAAACTTCAAAAGCTTTTCCTTTTGAGCGTTTTCCTTTTCTTCTCTTATCTTCTTTTGTTCTGTGGCAATCTTTACATAATTCAGTACCTCAAAGTCAAGTGCCTCCTGAGCGATTTTGCCTTTGTTGTCAATAGCGTTTTTAACTCTTTTGCCAATCAGCGTATAAATAACCGCATATATAGGAGTACCTAAAATAAAGCCTACCATACCGAATAAACTTCCGCCGACGATAACGCTGAAAAGTACCCAGAAACTTGAAAGTCCGACCTGACTGCCGATAATCTTCGGCTTGAAAAGGTTGCCGTCAAGCTGTTGAATAACAAATACAATCGCAATGAATATAATCATATCCCACGGGCTTTCAAGGAAAAGAATAACAGCACTCGGGATTGCACCTATGAAAGGTCCGAAAAAAGGAATAATATTTGTTACGCCTATAAGAACCGCAATCAATGCGGCATACGGCAATTGGAAAATAGACATTGTAATGAATGTGAGCACTCCGATAAAAGCGGCGTCAATAATGTCGCCAACAAGGAATCTACCGCATTTTGTATCGGTAATATCGACAATCTCATAAACTTTAGGCAAGAATTTTATCGGAATAAACGCAACGGCAAGGCGCTTTACCTGTCTGCACAGCATTTCCTTTGCTGACAGGAAGTAAACGGAAATTACAATACCCATAATAAAGTTATAAATTCCCGCCGTGGTGTTTGTAATCATAGGTAGAAGAGTATCAAACAACACATTTTTTGAGAAATTTGCAATTGTAGTGCCGTTTAAATTCTTTGCAATCTCTTTGCCGAGTTGAGCAAAAGATGCGTCAATATCAATGTTTGCATTATAAGTCTTATTAGCCCAATCGGCAACGCTTGAAAGCCATTCATATACTGAATTAAAATATGACGGCACTCTTTCAACAAGGCTCGAAATATTGTCGCCGATCTGCGGAACAAGAATGGCAATCAAAAATCCGAGTACGGCAATTACCGCCGTATATGTGCAAATTATAGATAACGGTTTGCGCATTTTCGCAAAAAAAGCTTTTTTGTTTTTCAAAAATCCGAATACTTTTGAATAAAAGAATTTGTAAGGAAAATTCAAAATATACGCAAACAAAAATCCTATTACAAACGGTGTCAGAATAGATGCAAACATACAAATTGCGTTCCATACCACACTGAAATTATCCTTTACAAACAGCAAAAATATTGTAAAAAGAATGCAAATCAGTACATTTTTTAATGTAAAAAGTTTTTTCATTTATTACGCCACTCCTTAAAACAATGACATCTGCGAGCTTTCCGGAAGTCCCTCAAGTGCGCCGATATTTTTCAGCGACTCAATAATAGACTTGGAAACCTTTGTCTTTATCTGCATTTCTTCAATGGAAAGGTATGTATTTACCTTTCCCGATTCAGCGAGAGATATTGCGGCGCTTTCGCCAAGTCCGGGAATTGTTGAAAACGGAAGTCTTATTTTGCCGTCCTCAACCTTGAACATTTTAGCCTCGGATTTGTAAATGTCAACAGGCAGAACTTCAATTTTTCTTGCAAGCATTTCATTTACAATCTGAAGTGTAGCGTACTCCTGATCTTCTTTTGTAGACGATTCGTGGGCGCTTTGCTTTTGCTTTATAAGTTTCATTCTGTTTTTAACAGCCTGATGTCCCTGCATAAGCACAACACCGTCAAGGTTTTCGCTTCGTACCGTAAAGTAAGCTGCGTAATATTCAACAGGCTTATGCACCTTGTACCAGCCAAGTCGCAATGTAGCAATCATATATGCGGCGGCGTGGGCTTTCGGGAACATATACTGAATTTTCATACAGGAATCAATGTACCATTCGGGAACATTGTTATCTCTCATCGCCTTGAAATGTTCTTCGGTAAGCAATTTTGTCGCATTACCTTTACGGACAATTTCCATTATCTTAAATGCCATACCCGGCTCAAGTCCCTTATGCATAAGGTAAGTCATAATGGAATCTCGAGTACCGATAACGCTTGAAATATCGCAGGTATGATTATGAATAAGCTCCTGCGCATTGCCAAGCCATACACCTGTTCCGTGTGACAAACCTGCAATCTGCAAAAGGTCGGTAAATGTTTTTGGCTTAGCCTCTACCAACATTCCTCGTACAAAGGAAGTACCGCATTCGGGCAAGCTGAATGTACCTGTTTCTGAGCCTATATCTTCGGGAGTTACACCGAGAGCTTTGGTTGATGTAAACAGGCTCATAACCTCGGGGTCACTCATTGATACTTTCATAACGGGAATACCCGTATAAAGTTCAAGATAGTGATAAATTGTCGGAACATCGTGTCCGAGCTCATCAAGTTTTGTAATTGTATCGTGAATAGAATGGAAGTCGAAGTGAGTGGTAATATTGTCGGACTTCATATCGTTTGCAGGGTGCTGAACAGGACAGAAGTCGTAAACTTCGCTTGTTCTCGGTACAACAACCATACCGCCCGGGTGCTGACCCGTTGTACGCTTAACGCCCGTACAGCCGAGAGCAAGTCGCTTGATTTCAGCCTTATGAAGAATCATACCCTTATCGTTGGCATAACCCTTTACATAGCCGATAGCGGTTTTTTCCGCAACGGTAGAAATAGTACCCGCCTTAAACACATTGTTTTTACCGAACAGTTCCTCTGTGTATCTGTGCGATTTTGACTGATACTCACCGCTGAAATTAAGGTCAATATCAGGCACTTTGTCGCCTTTAAATCCAAGGAATGTTTCAAACGGAATTTCGTGACCGTCCTGGTCCATAAGAGTGCCGCACTCGGGGCAATTCTTAGGAGGCATATCAAAACCCGAACCGTAACTGCCGTCTGTAATAAATTCGCTGTGTTTACATTTTGGGCATATATAGTGCGGACAAAGCGGATTTACTTCAGAAATACCCGACATTGTCGCAACGAATGACGAACCTACAGAACCTCTGGAACCTACAAGATAACCGTGTGCCTCGCTGTCGGCAACGAGTTTTTGAGCGGTCATATAAAGTACGGAGAAACCGTAGGTTGTAATTGAATTAAGTTCTTTGTCAAGACGAGCCTTAACAATTTCAGGAAGAGGGTCGCCGTATTTTTCCTTTGCCCTTTCCCATGTGATAGAAACGAGTTCTTCCTCCGCACCCTCAATGTTAGGAGGGAAAGTTCCTTTCGGAATAGGTCTTATCGACTCACACATATCGGCAATTTTGCGTGGATTTGTGACAACAACTTCGTATGCCTTTTCTTTGCCGAGGTACTCAAATTCTTTGAGCATTTCCGCTGTGGTTCTAAGGTAAAGCGGAGCTTGGTCTTCGGCATCTTTAAAGCCCTGACCAGCCATAAGAATTTTTCTGTAATCGGCGTCTTTCGGGTCCATAAAATGAACATCGCAAGTAGCACAAACAGGCTTGCCGAGTTCTTTGCCGAGTTTTACTATAGTCTTATCAATTTCGTGGAGTTCTGCCTCATTGGCAAATCTGCCCTCACGAATCATAAAATTATTGTTTCCCGCAGGCTGAATTTCAAGGTAGTCATAAAATGATGCAATTGCTTTGATTTCAGGCCACGGCTTTCCGAGAAGTATAGCCTGATACAGCTGACCCGCACAACAAGCCGAGCCGATTATAAGTCCCTCACGGTGCTTAACAAGCTCACTCTTAGGTATTCTCGGTTTTTTATAAAAATATGTGAGATGAGCGTAAGAAATCAATTTATACAAATTCTTAAGACCTGTTAAATTCTTTACGAGAATTATTTGGTGATAAGTCGGCAGTTTTTTGAAGTCACCGCCGCCTGCAATCTGTGTATTGATTTCGTTGGTTTTTGTAATATTGTAGTCATCTTTAAGACGGGTACAAAGATTTATAAAAATTCTTGCAAGCATTTCCGCATCGTCAGTTGCACGGTGATGATTAAAGTCGCCAAGTCGCAAATACTTTGCAACGGTATCCAGCTTGCAGTTTTTAATATCGGTCAAAATGGCTCTTGAAATTGCAACGGTGTCAATGGAAGTGTAGTTGTACTCCCTGTTCATATTTTCGCAAGCCTTACGGATAAACGAGGTATCAAACGGTGCATTATGCGCAACAAGCACATTGTCGCCTGCAAATTCAAGAAATGCGCTAACCGCCTCGCTCTGTGACGGTGCGTCTTTTACCATAGCGTCGGTAATGCCCGTAAGCTCGGTTATCTTTGCGGGAATCGGCATACCCGGATTTGCAAAAGTTGAAAAAGTATTGGTTATCTGTCCGTTTTCAACCTTTACGGCACCGATTTCTGTGATTTTGTCACGATTTGCGGAAAGACCGGTAGTTTCAATATCAAAGCAGATAAATGTGCCGTCAAGCGGTTCTTCGCTTTTGCCCGAAACAGATTCTACAAGGTCATCCATAAAGTAAGCCTCTGTGCCGTAAATAACCTTGATTTTTTCGCCGTCTTTATTAATTTTATCGGCGGCTTTCATAGCGTCAGGGAAAGCCTGTGCAACACCGTGGTCTGTGATTGCAACTGCCGGGTGTCCCCAATCGGCGGCTCTTTTTACAAGGTCGCCTGCCGAGGTTACTGCGTCCATCTGCGACATATTCGTATGCAAATGCAGTTCGACACGCTTCTCCTCCGCTTTATCCACAACCTTAACCTTATTTGCAGTGCCGATTGACCTTGCAATAAGCATAAGCTCGCCAGCGTAGCGGTCATATTCGACATCGCCCTGAACAACTACAGTGTCACCTTTTTTCAGGTTATCGAGAATTGCTGTATCTTTGATTGTTCCGAAAACTTTTACGGATGTAGAACCCGAATAGTCGGTAATGTCGATTACAAAAATATTTTTATCTCCCGACTTTGTTACCTTTTTTTCAATATCAAAAATATCGCCCCATACTACTATTCTGCCTGTGTCGGCAACAATTGTGCTGATTGGCTCGATTTTACCTCGTATAGACCTGCCGTAAAAAGGTTTTATTGAGGCTTCAACAATCTGCGGCAGCAAAAACTTGCCCTCCCGCACTTCAATTTCCTGCACTGCATCGGAATTTCTCTTTTCCTTTACAGCTTTTGTAACAGCCTCATTGCTCGCAGTATCGTGCACGCTTTCTTCAATCTTTTGTCTTTCGATTTTTTCTGCGGCATTTTTCATTGCCTGCATATATTCTTCGCTCTGTCCGTCAACTTCAAGCGTACCTGTATATATAATGTTGATTTCAAGCGAAAATTCCTCTGCAACAAGCCTTTTAAGAGCCTTGTCAAAACCCTTGGCATCTAAAAGGCTTTTGCCGCCGTTATTAAGTGTGATTTGCAAATTACCTTCCTCATAGGTAACAAATGCGTTGTTAAGTGTGCCGTTAATACTCGGAATATCACGCTTAACCGCCTTATACAGCTCAGGAAAATAATCTGCTGAAAAAAGTTCAGAATCATAAATCGGATTAATTCTGACAGAGCCGAGATTTAATTCGGATTTGGAAATTTGTTTTTCGGCAGCAAAAAGGTTATCCCTCAACACAAGACCGCCAAATTTGGCAGTCATTGTGATTGAGCGATTATTACTGTTAATATTAAGTTTTAAAAGCTCGGCTGATGATATATCATCAGCGAGCGGTTTATCCGCAAGATACGGATTAAAGACTTCTCCGAGTGTTTTCATATTCTTCCTTATAAGAATTATAATTTATCGATTTCATCCATAAGAGCGTCAACAAGCTGCTCCTCGGGAACTTTTCTGATTACTTCACCTTTTTTGAATACAAGACCGCAGCCGTCACCGCCTGCAATACCAATGTCAGCCTCTCTTGCTTCTCCGGGACCGTTTACAACACAGCCCATTACGGCTACTTTAATATTCTTTTTACAGTCTTTAAGTCTGTTTTCAACCTCTCCCGCAATTTTTACAAGGTCAATTCTTGTTCTGCCGCAGGTCGGGCAGGATACAAACTGCACACCGCTCTTTTTAAGTCCGAGCGCTTTTAAAATATCGTTAGCGGCATAGATTTCCTTTACAGGGTCGGCTGTAAGAGAAACTCTGATAGTGTCGCCTATGCCATGGAGCAAAAGCGAACCGATACCTGCAGCCGACTTGATAATGCCCATTCGTTCGGTACCTGCCTCGGTAACGCCAAGGTGGAGCGGATAATCGCACTGCTCGTTTGCAAGCTCATAAGCCTTAACCATAAACGGAACGGTTGAGCTTTTCATTGAAAGAACAATATCGTTAAAATCGAACTTTTCAAGCAAAGACGCATGATAAAGCGCACTGTCGCAAAGCGCCTGCGGTGTGGGGTGACCGTACTTTGCGAGAATTTCCTTTTCAAGCGAGCCGGAATTTACGCCGATTCTGATAGGAATATTTCTCTGACGGCAAGCGTCGGCAACCGCCTTTACCCTGTCATCAGAACCGATATTGCCCGGATTTATACGAATTTTGTCAACACCTGCGGCACAAGCCTCAAGTGCCAATTTATAATCGAAATGTATGTCGGCAACAACGGGAATTGTAAGAGCCTGCTTTAATGCCGGAATAAGTTTAACCGCATCCTTGTTAGGAATAGCGGCTCTTATAATCTGACAACCTGCTTTTTCAAGTTCAACCGCCTGTTTGACCGAACCCTCAATATCAGTTGACGGTACATTCAGCATTGACTGAACGCTTACTTGTGCACCACCGCCGACAAGCACATTGCCGACCTTAACTTGTTTTTTACTTCCCACTGTAATTCCTCCTGTGCTACAGGCTTAGCTGTCCGGTAAACAACTGCCATATATCCTTACAGGTTACAACAACCATAAAGCCCATAAGAATAATAAAGCCTGCTGCATTGATATATTTCTCAACCTTTCTCGGTATCGGCTTTCTGAATATCCACTCAATAAGCAAAAGCAAAAATCTTCCGCCGTCAAGTGCCGGGAACGGGAGCATATTGAATATACCGAGATTTATTGTAATCAAGGTCATTACATTTAAAATATTAAATACCGCAGAACCGAAGTTTGTTTCTAGTCCCTGTGAGGCAACCTGTGTTACCGCAGATGCAATGCCGACAGGACCTGACATATCTTTAAATCCAAATCTGCCCTGCACAATCCATACAACCGACTGCCATACCATTCTGCCGACTGACAAAGCTTCGGAAAATCCCTGTTTAATTACAGAAGTGAATGTCTTGTCGATTGGCTCAACATAAAAATCAAGAGAAACCGACGGCTTATCTGCCTCTTTATCCTCTTCGTTTTTATAGTAAGTAAAGAACTGAACATCGTTTAGCTCAACTTCTTTGCCGTCCCTTATTACCGTAACAGTTGCAGTATAACGCTGACGGGTATCTTTTTCGGTAATTGTCGGGAGAGTATAGTCTGTTACACCGATTGTATCATAAAGTTTTTTGACGGTATCGTCCATCACCTTTTTAGCCTCGGTTTTGTCGGCAGAATTATTCGCCGCCGTACAACCGTCGGTTGTGATATTGTAAAGTTTCAGGAGTGTATCGTCATCGGGCTTTTTATCGGTTGCGATTTTACTGTACTCCGTACAGATTGCATTTGCGCAGTCCTGCTTATATACGGACACAGACTTACCGTCAACATTTTCACAGTTTACACCTGCAAACGAAAAAGATAAATCCTTTGAATTGTAAATATCATATCCGTTGACCTTAACGATTTTATCGCCGATCTGTAAACCGCAGTTTGCGGAATAAGAGCGTGGGTCAAACTGTTCAACAGTCGTAGAAGAGTATGCCTCCTGCGGAATGACCATTATAAAAGAAAAAATTATGCCAAGAATTATATTCATTACCGCACCCGCAATAATGACTATCATTCGTTTCCAGACCTTTGCATTATTAAACGAGCGTGGCTCGGGACTGTCTTCGTCCTCGCCCTCCATTGCACAATATCCGCCAATTGGGAAAAGCCTGAGGGAATACTGAGTTTCGCCCTTTTTAAAACTAAACAGCTTTGGCCCCATTCCAAGTGCAAATTCATTTACCTTAATGCCCGAAAGCTTTGCCGTAATGAAATGTCCGAACTCATGTAATCCTATAATCAGCTCAAAAAGCAGCACCGCAATTACTACCAAGGCTATAGTTACTAATATTTGCATATTTGGTCAATCAACTCCAGATAAAAATTCCGCAAAATCTAATTATTTGTTTACCGTTCTGCGTACAAACTCTCTTGCAAGTGCGTCTGCGTTCAGAACATCCTCAACATTTTTTTGATTAATTGTCTTTACGGCATTTAATGATTCCGTAACAAGACTGCCGATTTCAAGGAAAGATATTTTTCCCTGACGGAATAAAGCGTTTACCTCTTCATTTGCGCCGTTTACCACAGCCGTAGCCGTACCGCCTGTATCAAGGGCTTTCTTGCATGCTGTAAGACATTCAAAGGTCTTGTAATCAGGCTCAAAAAATGTCATTTTGGCAATATCCGCAAGTTTAAGCTCGCCCACAGGCGACTCATAACGGTCGGGATATGTAACCGCATACTGAATAGGAATACGCATATCGGGCAAGCCGAGTTGAGCAATAACCGAATTATCGTCATACTCAACAAGCGAATGGATTATACTTTCTCTGTGAACCACAACATCAATTCTGTCGCCCTCAACATCAAAAAGTCTGCTTGCCTCTATAATTTCAAGTCCCTTATTCATCATTGAAGCAGAGTCTATGGTGATTTTAGCACCCATACTCCAATTCGGATGATTAAGAGCCTGCTCTACCGTAACATCTTTAAGTTCGTCACGGGTTCTGCCAAAGAAAGGACCGCCCGATGCCGTAAGTATCAGCTTTTTAAGCGCCTTATTCTGCGGCATCCCCTGCAAGCACTGAAAAATTGCCGAGTGCTCGCTGTCAACAGGCAAAAGCCTTACATTATTATTTCTGACAGCATCCGTAACAAGATGTCCGCCCGCAACAAGAGTTTCCTTATTTGCAAGCGCAATGTCTTTTTTGGCATTTGCCGCCGCAATTGTGGGCAGCAAGCCTACCATTCCCACAACGGAATTAAGTACAAGTTCGCAGCTTTTTTCGGTTGCCGCCGCAATAAGTCCGTCCATTCCGCCGAGAACTTTTGTATTGGTATCTTTGACCGCAAGCTGTAATTCTTTTGCTTTTTCTTCGTCAAAAAGCACTGCAATCTGCGGCTTATACTTTCTTATCTGCTGTTCCGTTAGCTTTACATTTGAATTTGCAGTAAGCGCTGTAACATTCAAGTTAAGTTTATCGACAACATCAAGCGTTTGAGTACCGATTGAACCTGTTGAACCTAAAACGGAAATATTTTTAATCATAATTTACACCACCGTAGCAAAAGGCAAAAACTGATTGATTGCAAGCATAACAGGAGCGGTAAAAATAATGCTGTCAAATCTGTCGAGCATACCGCCGTGACCGGGAAATACAGAACTGTAGTCCTTAATGCCTACACTTCTCTTGATAAGAGAAAAACTCAAGTCGCCGAAAATAGAAACCACGGCGTCAACAACACCGAGAATGATAAGAGCAACAAAGTTAAACTTATATTCGGGAGCAATTACAAACGCAAAGAGCAAACCGAGTACAACGGCAGTCAATACGCAGAAAATTACTCCGCCGACTGCGCCCTCAACTGTTTTTTTAGGGCTGACATTCGGACAAAGTTTATGTTTGCCAAAGCTTGCGCCGATAAAAAATCCGCCTGCGTCCGCCATCCAAGGAAGTGAAAAAATAGTGGCAAAGTAAAAACTCAACGGCTTGCAATTAAGGCAAAGAGCCGAAAACGCACTCATTCCGAATGTGATAAGAAGTGTGCCGAACATCGCATACGCAAAGTCAAGATAATTGATTTGCTTGTGATTGTATATCAGCATAGCAAACCCCACTATCATAAAAACGGCAATAATCGGATATACCAAGCCCGTATTTAATACTATGGGAATTACTGCTGCAAATAGTATGCACGGAACCGAAATAAAATATTTTTTCAACAGCTTGTTAGCGTGTAAGTATTCGCCTGTCATAAACGCCGTAACCGCAGCTACCGCAAAGGCGATTACGAGCGGCTGTATTTCTCCCAAAAACAGCAAAACTAAAATTATGGAAATGCCGACAACCGCTGTAAGAAGTCTTGCTTTTAATGATTTCATAACTGATCTACCTGCTTCTTTATACTCCTCCAAAGCGCCTGTTGCGTTGAGAGTATATATTAATAGCCTCATCAAGGTCTGACTTTTCAAAATCAGGCCAGAGCTTATTCATTATGACAAACTCGGTATAAGCAGCCTGCCATAGCATAAAGTTTGAAATTCGGTATTCACCGCTCGGTCTGATAATCAAATCGGGATCGGGCTGACCGGCGGTATAAAGATAATTTGAAAAAAGCGCTTCGTCAATATTTTCAACATCAATCTTACCGCTTTTTACATCTGTGCTTATATTTTTAACGGCACGCACAATTTCGTCACGGCTGCCGTAATTCATAGCAATATTAAGCACCATACCGTCACGGTCTTTTGAACTTTCCTCGTTTTCAATCATAAGATTTTGCAAATCTAAGCTGAAATGAGATTTATCTCCGATAAATTTTACAACAATGCTGTCATCTTTGAAGTCCTCAAGCGCCTCATTAAGGTAAGACTTAAAAAGTTTCATAAGAGAGCTGACTTCATCCTCAGGGCGTTTCCAGTTTTCAGTTGAAAAAGCATAAACGGTAAGATATTTTATACCGATGTCCGAGCAATATCTTGTGATTTTTCTGAAAGTTTTTGCGCCCTCACGATGTCCGACAGAACGAGGCAGACTGCGCTTTTTTGCCCATCTGCCGTTACCGTCCATTATAATACCTATGTGTTCGGGTAAAATTATATCCGTTTTTTTAGCTTCTTCAGACTTTGAATTCCAAAAAGCCATATTACATCTCCAAAATTTCTTTCTGCTTTGCGGCTGAAATTGTGTCTATATTCTTGATATACTTGTCTGTAAGCTCCTGCGCTTTCTTTTCGCCCTGCTTTAAATCGTCCTCTGTAAGCTCGCCGCTCTTCTTCATAGCCTTAAGTTTGTCGATTAAGTCACGGCGAACATTTCTTACCTGTACCTTTGTATCTTCGGAAATCTTCATAATGTCTTTTACGATTTCCTTTCTTCTGTCCTCTGTAAGAGGCGGGAATACAAGGCGGATAACCTTACCGTCGTTCTGTGGGTTAATACCGATGTCAGATGTAAGAATAGCCTTTTCAATCTGTCTTAAAACAGACATATCCCAAGGCTGAACGGTGAGCGTTCTTGCCTCTGTTACCGAAACTGCCGCAAGCTGATTTACAGGAGTAGGCGCACCGTAATAATCAACCTTTACCTTATCGAGTACACCGGGGTTTGCTCTGCCGGCTCTGATTTCAGAAAACTCCTGCTGCATATGAGATACTCTTCTCTCCATTGATTCAGAAGCCTTTTTAATCTGTGTTTGCATAATGTTTCCTCCGTTAATTCATCATAAAATATTAGTCTATAGCATCAACTATAGTACCGATGTTTTCACCGCATACCGCACGATAAATATTCTCAGGGTCTTCAAGGCTGAAAACGAGAACAGGGAGCTTGTTGTCCTTACAAAGTGAAGCTGCTGTGCTGTCCATTACCGCAAGGTCCTTGTTGAGAACCTCGTGGAAAGAAACAACATCGTACTTCTTAGCGTTTGGATTTGTTTTAGGGTCGCTGTCATATACGCCGTCAACCATTGTAGCTTTCATCATAATGTCAGCCTCAATCTCGTTTGCACGAAGAGCGGCAGCTGTGTCTGTGCTGAAGAACGGGTTACCCGTACCGCAGCCGAAGATTACAACCTTGCCTGATTGGAGATGGCACATAGCCTTGTTGCGAATGTAAGGCTCTGCAACCTGGCGCATTGAAATAGCGGTCTGAACTCTTACTACGCAGCCGAGCTGCTCAAGTGCGTCTGCTACGCCGAGAGCGTTAATTGCAGTTGCAAGCATACCCATATGGTCTGCTCTTGTTCTGTCCATATCACCTGAACTTCTGCCTCTCCAGAAGTTACCGCCGCCAACAACGATACCTACCTGAACGCCTGCGTCTACGCACTTTTTGATTGGTTTACATATTTCAACAACTTTGTCGAAGTCGATACCTGTTTTCTGATCACCTGCAAGTGATTCGCCTGAAAGTTTTAATAAAATTCTATTGTATTTTGGTTTCATAACTTAACACCCCACTGTGTAATATAATTACTATAATAATACTATAAAATGCCTGTTTTGTAAAGAAAATTAAGACAATATTTTCTATTTTGCGTTCTTTATTTTAAATCGTGTGACAATATTCCGCATAAAAGACTTTCAAATGCCGATTCAAACCTTAAATCGTCCTCTTTTGTACGCTTTTTAGGCCCTTTGAGATGATTTTTTGAAGATGACATTCTTGCCTTTTTGTTGATATGGCGCTCCATTAAAAGTCCGTCGATATTCTCATTTGTAAATATTTTTCCCGACTGATGAATTGCATAACCGCCTTTGCCGAGTACAAGAGCCGCAACTCCGTAATCCTGCGTAACAGCAATATCTCCGCTTTGACAAAGATTTGCAAGCGCAATGTCAACAGCATCTGCGCCTGCACCGATTACTTTAATTTCACTGTAATTTGATGAAAGAATGTGGTTTGTATCGCAAAGCAAAATGACAGGTATTCTATGCTTTTTCGCAATCTTTTCAACTTGTTTTACAACGGGACAAGCGTCTGCATCTACCAATATTTTCAAGCGTTTACCTCCTTTTTATATCGTAATGTTTTTATTAAAGTTACACAAACATTGAAATAAACTCTAAGACAATAACCTAAAAACGGACTTGAAAAAAATCAAGTCCGTTTAGTTTTAATCTGTAATTTTAATTGAATTTATAACAGGCTGATTTTCTGCGTCTACAGAACCGTTGCTGTCGGTTGTTACCGCATTTTTACAGATTTTATCGACAATATCCATACCGTCGGTTACATATCCGAAGCAAGCGTACTGACCGTCAAGATATGTGCTGTCTGACTGAACAATAAAGAACTGTGAACTTGCGCTGTCCATATCTGTTGAACGAGCCATAGAAATCGCACCTCTTGTATGTGAAAGGTTATTTTCTACGCCGTTCTGCGAAAATTCACCCTTGATTGTGTTATCCGAACCGCCTGTACCGTTTCCTAACGGGTCGCCGCCCTGCATCATAAATCCGTCAATAATGCGGTGGAATGTAAGTCCGTCATAAAAACCGCTGTTTGCAAGATTTATAAAGTTTGCAACAGTAATAGGTGCAACATCGCCGTTAAGTTCAACCTTAATTACACCGTAATCACGAATATTAATCTCTGCGTGATGAGTACCCTTTGCCTCATCGGTGCCTATGGTGGCAGAGGTATTTGTTCCGGCAGTTACAGAAGCATCCGTAGCTGATGGGGTACTGTTATTTTTATTTGAAGTTACGGCAAAAACAACTATAACAGCAATAAGAAAAACAGCAACGGCTGAAATTGCAATCCACGCTTTCTTTTTATCCGATTTTTGTGGTTTAGCCAAAGACAGCACTATATCATCAACTGCTTTTTCGGCAGTATCTGAAAGTTTTTTCTGTGCCGCAGCGCTTTTAACTATATCCGATGATGCCGTCATTAAGAAAACAATATCTCTTTTACTGAAATTTCCGTTTGACAGTCTTAACTGTTTTTTTACATTTTCTCTGCCGTAATCAAGAGAATTTTGCACTTTATCTTCAGAAATTTTTAAAACATCGGCAATTTTCTTTGCGTCATAATCGCATAATAAATTAAGAGCAAGTGCGATTCTTTGATTTGCTCCTACGGCTTTAAGAGCATTCACAAAAAGTTTTTTCTGTTCGGCTGTAATTGCAGATACAGATGATATTTTGTCTTTATCCGCAAAAGGCTGTAACTTTGCAGGAATATTGTCAGAGTTTTTTTCATCGGAAATAAAGCCTTTGCAAACTCTTGCGGTTTCGTATGTTACAATTTCGTCAAGGTTATCGACTTTAGGATTTTTTTCTATGGCAGAAAAAACAGCCTTAAAAGATTTTTTAAATGCATTTTCAGCTTTTTGACTGTCTGAAATTACAGTTGAACAGAAAAAGCAGACATAATTCTGATATTTTTCGGCAATAAAATCAAGTGATTTTTTATCGCCAAGTGACGCTTTTAAAATTAATTTTTTTAAATTCATCGGTATTCCCTTCCCATTTAGTTTTTCTGTAAAATTATATAAACTAAAACTGACAGCAAGATATAATTTTTGTGAATTTCAAGTGAAAAAGTTTTGAAAGTTGAAAAAAGTCAGATTTTAGCAGAATATTTTACTGTATAATTATAAAAGTTTGGTCAAACTTTTATAATATCTAATGAAGTATTCAGCTAAACCATAATTTATCAATCTTACCGCAACGCAAAATTGCAGAAAAAACGGGCTGCCCTGCAAAAGAGAGCAGTCCGTTAAAACTTGAAATTAATTATACCTTCTGGCAAACAGCATTGATAGATTCAGGAAGCTCTGACTCCTCTGCTGAAATAAGAAGAACGATGTTTGTCGATGAAGCCTCTGAAAGCTCCTGCAACTTCTTTGTGAAAGTTTCTACACCGTCAACACCTGTAGGGCAAATCTTAAATGTTGAGTCAACAAGAATGTCTGTAACATCATAGTTGCCTGCGCAGATACCGCTGATAAAACCAAAGAGCATATCGTAACCCTCAATGAGGTACTGCTCGGTATCAATAAGTCTTGCCTTGTGTGTTACATCGTAAGTAAGCTTTGCGCCCTTTTCGATTACAACAACATTACCTGCAGAAGCAGCAACTGCCTCATTAGCAAGAGCGATAAGTTTTTTTGTTTTGCCTGTTCCTTTTTTACCGATAAGTAAAGTAACCATATTATTTCCTCCAGAATATTAAACTTATTTACAAAAGAAATTACTTGAGTCTTGCCTCAAGAGCAGCCTTCTGATCCTCATAACCCGGTTTGCCAAGGAGAGCAAACATATTCTTCTTGTAGCTTTCTACGCCGGGTTGGTTAAATGGATTTACGCCAAGCATATAGCCGGAAATAGCACAAGCCTTTTCAAAGAAATAGATGAGATAGCCAAGCTCTGATTCGTTCATCTCAGGAACATTGAGAACGATGTTAGGTACACCACCGTCGTTATGAGCAAGAACCGTACCCTCAAAAGCTTTCTGATTTACATATCCCATTGTCTTTCCTGAAAGGAAGTTAAGACCATCAACATTAGTAGGATCTGTGCCGAGTGTAACTTCTTTTTTACATTTATCAAAGAGAACAACAGTTTCAAACATAGTTCTTCTGCCGTCCTGAATGTACTGACCGAGTGAGTGAAGATCTGTTGAGAAGATAACGCTTGCAGGGAAAATGCCCTTGTTATCCTTGCCCTCACTCTCTGCAAAAAGCTGCTTAAACCATTCAGACATCATTGTGTAAGCAGGCTCGTAAGATACCATAACCTCCATTGTTTTACCCTTACGGTAAAGAATGTTACGGAGTGCCGCATATTTGTAGCAATCGTTTGTAGCGAGGTCGTCATTGTCAAATTCTTTCTGAGCAGTTGCCGCACCCTGCATAAGAGCATCAATGTCAGCGCCTGAAACAGCAATCGGAAGAAGACCTACTGCTGTAAGTACAGAGAAACGACCGCCTACATCATCAGGAACTACGAATGTTTCGTAACCCTCTTCGTCAGCAAGAGCCTTAAGTGTACCCTTAGCCTTATCTGTTGTGCAGTAAATACGCTCTCTTGCACCCTCTTTGCCATACTTTTTCTCAAGCATTTCACGGAATACACGGAATGCGATGGCAGGTTCGGTTGTAGTACCTGATTTTGAAATCATATTTACAGATACATCTTTACCCTCGCAAAGCTCCATAATCTCTGCAAGTGCAGATGAGCTGATTGAGTTACCTGTAAAGTAAATCTGCGGTGTATCCTTACAAGTAAGGTTGTAGTTCTGTGAAGTAAGAAATTCAATTGCGGCTCTTGCACCGAGGTATGAACCGCCGATACCGATTACGATAAATACATCGGAATCTTTTTTAATCTTCTCGGCAGCAGCCTTAATTCTTGCAAACTCCTCTTTGTCATAATCTGTAGGAAGATTAAGCCAGCCAAGGAAATCGTTTCCAAGACCTGTACCGTCGTGAAGCACCTTGTGAGCAGCCTTTACTTCAGCAGCCACACCCTCATACTCGTGTTCATTAACGAAACCTTTTAAATATTTGTCTGTAAGTTTTGTAGCCATTATTAATTCCCCCAAAATTCCCTTTCGGAATAATACTGCGTAATATACCGTAAAAACGGTGATAAAAGCAACATAAAATCCGAAACAAGTATCTTTGCTGTCTTATTATACTATAATTCCCGACTTTTTGCAAGGTCATTTTGTATATTTTATAAAGAAATTATAGAATTTAATAAAACCGAGAAAACTGAGGCAAAAGAAATCTTTTCTGCGTCCTGCAAAGCGGTAATTTCAAAGCTTTTTACGGCATTGCCGTCAAGGCTGTATGTAACCGTGCCAAGCTTTTGTCCGCTCACAACGGGGGCTTCTATGCTTTCGGGCAAATCAATTTTTGAAACTATCTTTGAACTGCTGTTTTTATCAAGCACAATGCTTGCGTTTACATCACAGCCGATACCGATATTTCCCTGCATACCGTTTTCAACCTTAATTGTTTTCGGTAAATCTTCGGGTGCTTTCAACTGTGTTACCGAAAAGTTTGCAAAACCGTAATCGAGCAAAGCCGCTGCGTCCGAAAAACGCTCTTTACCCGAGTTACAGCCGAGAACTACCGCAACAAGGCTCATATCTCCCCTTTTTGCCGACGCCGACATACAACAGCCGGCATCATTTGTAGTGCCTGTTTTCAGTCCCGTTATGCCGTTATAAGTTTTCAGAAGTTTATTTGTATTTACAATCTGTGTTTTTCCGTCACGAAGATTATCAAGCCATATTGAAGTGTAATCAAAAATCATTTCGTGCCTCATAAGTTCTCTCGACATTACCGCAACATCATAAGCTGAGGTAATGTGTCCGTCCTCGTCAAGTCCGTTGCAGTTTTTAAATACCGTGTCTTTCATTCCGAGCTGACTTGCCTTTTCATTCATTTTCTCTACAAACACTTCTTCGCTACCGCACAGATGCTCTGCAAGCGCAACCGCCGCATCGTTTGCCGATGCAACAACCGTCGCTTTTATCATATCGTCTGCGCTCATAGTTTCGCCCTCTTCGAGCCATATGTCGCTGCCGCCCATTGACGCTGCGTGCGCCGAGGCGGTGATTGTATCGTCAAGGCTCAATTTTCCGTTGTCGATTGCCTCGCAAACAAGCAGCATTGTCATAACCTTTGTAATGGATGCGCAGGGACGCTGTTCGTGCGGATTTTTTTCAAACAATATTTTGCCCGATGAAGTTTCCATAAGCACGGCCGACGGCGCTGTAATCGTTTCTTCCGTCACAGCATTGACATCAACCGAAAATACAGGTATCACCGTAAAAATTATTGCAATAATCAAAGCCAACGATAATTTTTTTATCATAAAAACACCTCGTTCAATAATATGAACGAGGTGTGGCTTGTATGATTTAAGTTAAATCATTTAAGAAAACCGAGGCTGCGAATAATCGGAATTTCGATTGACTTGTTGGCAAGTGACTTGAAAAGACAGATATAATTGCAAACAAGAACGATAACCTCACAAACAGCTGCCACAATCGCAAAAATACAAGTCCATGATAAAACAGCTCCGATTACGCCGAGGAAAAACATTACAACAAATGATTTAAGTCCCTGCTTGATATGGAAATCAAGATACTTAGACTTTCTTGAGCTCTGTGCAATAAGTGCAACAATAATACCGAGTATGCTTGATACATAAATCACTGCTGCCAAAAGCTTGTTTTCAGAAACATCTTCGGCAGAAAACTCAGCTGTATGGTCATATTGATCTACAACAGGAGCGGGAGCTGCCGCATACTGATTGTACTGTGGCTGCTGTGCCTGTGGTTCTGCCTGCTGTGCAACAGAAAAACCGCAATTCTGGCAAAAAACAGCGTTGTCTTCCATCTGTGCGTTACATCTTGGACAATTTTTCATTTTTGTGTGCCTCCATTATTTTTGTGTATGATACAAACATTCATAGTTTAATATGTATGCTCAATATCCTTAATTAATTCATTATTCGATAATACAAACAGCGTGAGCGGAAATGCCCTCAAGCCTGCCTGTAAAACCGAGCTTTTCTTCTGTGGTTGCCTTTACGCTTACCTGCGAAATATCAATGCCGCAAGCATTCGCAATATTTTCTCTCATGGCATAGATATAATCCTTAAGCTTCGGCTTTTGGGCAATTACCGTAGAATCAATATTGCCGATTTTGTAGCCGTTTTCGTCAAGGATTCTGCAAACCTCTTTGAGCAAAGCAATGCTGTCTGCGCCTTTGTACCTTTCGTTGGTATCGGGAAAATGTTTGCCTATATCACCGAGAGCCGCAGCGCCGAGCAAGCTGTCCATTACTGCGTGAACAAGCACATCGGCATCGGAATGACCAAGCAGGCCAAACTCATACGGAATTTCTGTTCCGCCTAAAATGAGTTTTCTGTTTTCTGCAAATTTATGAACATCGTAACCGTGACCAATCCTCATATGTTATCCTTTCACTCAACAATTACCGTTTTTAATGCGGTTTTTAAGTATGCTTTCCGCAAGAATTACATCTACGGGAGTGGTGAGTTTAATATTTTCTTCACTGCCCTTTACAACGAGAACTTCGCCGCCCATATTTTCGATAAGAGCGCAGTCATCGGTAAATTCAAGGCTGTTTTCTCCTGCATTTTCAAGAGCAAACATATACAAATCTCTTTCAAAAACCTGCGGAGTCTGCACTGCTCTAAGCTGTGAGCGGAGCGGTGTGCTCTCAATCTTATTAAATCCGTCAACGATTTTGATTGTATCCGTAACGGATGTTCCGAGGGTTGCCGCACCGGTTTCAAAAGCCGCCTCAACAACTCTTTCGATTTCGTCAACAGTAATAAGCGGACGGGCGCCGTCGTGAATAGCAAAATATTTTGCCTTTTCATTCGCCGCCTTAATGCCGTTGCGCACGCTTGCGGAGCGTGAAGAACCGCCGAGCACAACTTTGCTGACCTTTGTAAATCCGTTTTGATTTACAAGTTTGTTAATGCGGTCAACATCCTGCTCACGGCAAACTATAATAATTTCTTTTATAAGGTAGCATTTCTGAAATGCTTTTAAAGTATATTCAATAGCCGGCTTGTCAAGAAGCGGAATAAACTGTTTGCTGTCTGCAATTCCCATTCTTACAGAGCCGCCCGCCGCAACTATTACAGCAGAAACATAAGCTGACATAAAATCAACTCCCGAGTATAATTTTTAAATTTTTTCAAACGCCTGTGCAAGGTCTGCGATAATATCATCCGCATTTTCAATACCTACAGAAAGGCGGATAAGGTCAGGAGCTACTCCTGCCTCAATAAGCTGTTCGTCTGTCATCTGACGGTGTGTGTGGCTTGCGGGGTGAAGAATACATGACCTTGCGTCGGCTACATGAGTAACGATTGTAATAAACTTAAGCGAATCCATAAACTTTATTGATTCTTCTCTGCCGCCCTTGATACCGAAAGCAAGTACACCGCAAGAACCGTTTGGAAGATATTTTTTAGCAAGCTCGTGGTACTTGTCGTCTTCAAGGTCAGGATAGGAAACCCACGCTACATTTTCGTTGTTTTTAAGATATTTTGCAACGGCAAGTGCGTTCTCGCAATGCTTTTTCATTCTAAGGTGAAGTGACTCAAGACCGATATTGAGGTAATAAGCGTGCTGCGGTGACTGAATAGCACCGAGGTCACGCATAAGCTGTGAAGTAGCCTTTGTGATGTAAGCCGCCTTACCGAAACGCTCGGCATAAACAATACCGTGGTATGAATCGTCGGGAGTTGTAAGTCCCGGATATTTGTCAGCATGAGCAAGCCAGTCAAAATTACCGCTGTCAACAATACAGCCGCCAACCGCTGTTGCGTGACCGTCCATATACTTGGTTGTTGAGTGAGTAACAATGTCTGCGCCGAACTCAAACGGACGGCAGTTTACGGGAGTGGCAAATGTGTTGTCTACAATAAGCGGAACACCGTGTGAATGTGCAAGTCTTGCAAATTTTTCAATATCAAAAACAGAAACAGTCGGATTAGTGATTGTTTCGCCAAATACAACCTTAGTGTTTGGCTTAAAGAGCTTGGCAAGTTCTTCTTCAGGGAGATCCTGGTCTACAAATGTGCATTCAATGCCCATCTTCTTGAGGGTAGTACCAAAGAGATTGTATGTACCGCCGTAAATTGAAGACGAGGCGATAAGATGGTCGCCTGCCTCGCAGATATTAAACACAGCAAAGAAGTTTGCAGCCTGACCGCTTGAAGTGAGCATTGCGGCCACGCCGCCCTCCATAGCGCAGATTTTAGCGGCTACGCTGTCATTGGTAGGGTTTTGAAGTCTTGTGTAAAAATATCCCTCTGCCTCAAGGTCAAAGAGTTTACCCATTTCTTCGCTTGTGTCGTACTTAAAAGTAGTGCTCTGGTAAATCGGCAATTCTCTCGGCTCGCCTTTCTTTGGTTGCCAGCCTGCCTGCACGCATTTTGTTTCAATATTCATAGTTTTTCCTCCAAAATAATTAATTTAACCAAATAAACCTTTTATAAAACCCGTTATAAAATCTGTACCGTACACCGCAAGAGCAACAAGCGCAAGAAAAGCAATGGCTGAAAGAACTCTTACGGTGGTGCGTTTAACGCCGCTCATCTCCTCGAATTTTTCGTCAAGAGTAGGCTCGTTACTGTCTTTTTGCTCAACCGCATCTTCAAGAACCTGAGTATCATCTTCTTTAATTGCGCCGATTCCTATACATATATCGTAGGCTTTTTCATATGCGGCATAAGGAACCAGAATATCGCTTTCGGCAGAATTTTTATTTATAAATTCCTGCTTTTTAAGCTGTTTGTCCTTAATAACGCTGTCGCAAGGGATAGAATTGTCTTCAAGTGCGGTTTTAACACGCTCAAGCTCAAATCCCTCGGCAGAAAGGAGATATACGGGAGTATTCTCGTCGGTAATGCTCTCAAGAGGAGAATTACAGTTACTGCACACTGCGTCCTCATCATTGTGCAAATGCTTGCATTTAGTACATAGCTTCATAAAAATGTTTCCTTTTTTTATAAAAAATATCACAATAATTTATTTGCAATTCGTATTATTTACCATTTTATCACAAAAAAGCATATGTAGCAATACCTCATTGCTAACAAATTAGAAATTTCAGATTAATTTTTTGCCTTTACATATAAAAGCACGGCAAGTTGCCTTGCCGTGCAGAGATTATAATGTTTTATAAATAAATATATCCAAGCAAAGTTCCGTATCTACTTTGCATTTGCGATGTTGACAAAGTTTTATATCCACTATAGTATTTTATACCACTTTCAATATTGTACTGATAATCATAAGTAACTCTATCCCAGTTTGATTCTGTAATAGTAACAGAATCCCCTTCAACTTTTTCTACAAAAGCTACGTGTCCATATTGCCCTTTAGACCATACAGCTATTGAATTTTTTCGTGGTGTTGCACCAACAGCATAACCATTGTTTTTGGCTACACTATACCAAGTATTAGCATTATTTCTACAAGGAATATTAATACCTAATATTTCATTAGCTCGTCCCCATGCATACCATGTACATTGTCCATATAAATTGCATTGAGCGAATGGATTAGATGCATTATAAGAAGCTGAATATAAATTTGGTGCAGGATTATTTGATTCGCTTGGTTTAGTTGTAGTATAGTAATCTCTATGCGAGTAGCCTTCAATAGTACCACCGCCATGTCGATTAGCACCTCTCACTTTAAGCCATTCCGCACTTGTGCTGCCTATGACTGTAACCTGCTGTCCTTCGTTAAATCCACCAATTGAAGAATAGGTTTTACCCGGTCCACTTCTGACATTTACATTGCCAATATCTCCTGTGTTACAAACCCACATAGTGGTTTCAGGTTCAACATAAGGATTGGACTTAACAATTTCCCATTTTTGCATATCATTTTCAGGATTATATGTACCAAAGAATATGTTTGCTCCGTTATCTTTACCTCCGGCTTCAATAGCACCATTCTGATACATATTCAAACGAATAATATAATAACCGTCATAGGTTTTTGTAAACAACCATTCTTGAGCTTCCCAGTCGTTATTTTCCCATAAATCAATATTTTTACCTATTGCAATAGGATCGCTATATGATGAACCTCTGTTTACATCAATAAGAAGATTATTTGATGTAGCACTGCGAAGCATATACCTGTTGTCGTCTATTCTGTCAATTACAATTTTTTGATTATTATTTGAATTACCGTCACCCGACCAAAGGTGAACATTAGTACCGTTAGAAGTACCGCCTTGATGATCAAGATAAGAACTTGTACCTTTTAATTTCAAACAATAAGTACCATTTTCCAAGTAAGTTGTTGTTCTGTTTACACGAATTGTTGATGTTGAATAAACAGAAGCATTTGAAGATTTAGCAGTAATTATAGCAGTGCCGGCATTATTAGCAGTTACTAAACCATTTTGATTTACAGAAACAACATCTGAATTTGACGAACTCCAAACAATCGTTTTATCTGTTGCGTTTGCCGGTGACACTGTTGCATTTAACTGCAAGGTAGCACCGTTGTTCATAACAGCAGGATATTTGTTATCAATTTCAATTTTTGTCGGCTCAACATTCCGGTTAGTTACTGTAACGGAAAAACTTGTTTTAACACCGTTTTTTGAAATACCGATAATTTTTACTGTACCGATAGAATTACCGGTCATTGTTCCGTTTTCATCTACCGAAACAATATCGTCATCATTACTTATCCAATAAACTGTTTTATCTGTAGCGTTTTCGGGCAATACTTTATATTCAATCTGCTTTTGTTCATTAAGATATATACTGCTTGAATTTTGAACTTCTATTGAAGATACTTCAACCTTTTGAGCTGTTGGCACAACAGTTTCAGTAGGTTTAGTATCAACAGGAGTGTTTTCTATAGGAAATTTTGTTATATGACCTGAAATATACATCTGAATTAATGTAACATCAAGTACATCTATATATCCATCACCATTTAAGTCACCGGTATTAAAGATATAACTAAAAGCGGGCATATCGGCAATATATCCTTGCAGATGTGTTGCATCAGAAATTGTAACAAAATTATCACCGTTAATATCACCTAACTTTGAACTTGTGCTTTCATTAATTTTTATATTTTCCTTTTTAATAAAACCTGACACAGAATCATTTCTTACAAAATAGAATCCATCTTTTTCAAACAGTACATTAACTTCTGTATTAGCTGATAATGTAGCTCTGATTTTTTTATCGACTCCCGTACTTGATAATAATGATTCATCGGACGCATTATGATATAATGAAGATGATGTTATGCAAATAGCTTTTTTATTTATATTGTAACATTCATTTGCATTAGGAATTGAACCACTGACATTTGCAACATCCTTTTTTATGTAAGCTGAAACAAATTTACCCGTACTCAAAAAAGGATACATTACAAGGTAAAAATCGTTCTCTTCACATAAAATTTCTAAATCATCATTTTCCCAAACTTCCCAAACAGTTGCAGAATTACTATCCGGAAGCATATATGCAACAGCTTTCTGATTTGCTGCGCCATTAAATTTATTTAGTATTTCAGTATCGGGTATACCATAACCTGTAATTTTACTACTTGAAATTGCATATTGTCGTTCTCTAACCCCATAATTATTTCCATTTTCATCAGCAGCATTGCCTTCAATAGTATAAATCATATCGTCATCAAATTTTTTAACGATACCAACATGGGAACAATTATTGAAGAAAATCAAATCTCCGGGCTTTGGTTCATATTCGCCTTTATTTTTCCACAATCCTTTGTTTTGAAACCATGTTCTGCCGGTTGAACAAGACGCAAATTTTGGAATAACATTAGTTGAAATATTTGCTTGGTTGGCACACCAACTTACGAACATGGCACACCATGCTCCGTTTGGATATCCGTACCAATCACCGTATTTTGAGTAAAAAGTACCGTCATCGTAGGTTGTTTCTAAATAACCTTCTTCATTTTCAGCAATAGTAAGCATATTGTTGATTTTGTCAGATTGAACAGCGTTAGCCGGATTCAATCCCATAAAAGAAAAAGAAATGCAAAGTACTAACAATAGGCTCATAATTTTTAGACTTTTCTTATACATAATTTACCTCCATTTTTTAGAATTATTTCCTCACAGTAAAAACTGTGTTTAAAAAAATTAAGAATATATTTTTACATAATTACTGCATTTTGCAGTAATTATTAATACAACAATGTGCGGTATGCTATACTAAAACAGAGGTGATACAATTATGTATAGACGCATACGGGAATTGCGTGAAGACGCCGATTTGACTCAAAAACAAATGAGTGCTATTCTTCACTGTTCTCAGCAAGTATATAGTAATTACGAACTCGGTCAGCGTGATATACCTACATCTATACTAATCGCCCTTGCAAAGCATTTTGAAACCAGCACCGACTATATACTCGGCTTGACCGATAAAAAAGATAATATTTCTAAATGACAGCAAAAATTTTGAAAGATTTGCTGTTATTTTTATCTAAATTTTACTGCATTTTGCGGTATTTGTCAATATATTTTATAATATTATCAAAAATTTTCTTTTTCCTAAGTAATTCTCTTCTTTTCTGTCTTTAGAATATATCGGCAATCGTGCCAATTATTTATAAAAAACACTTTTTTGCCATAAAAATCCCCTTTACGGTAATTTTGATTGCATTATACCGTAAAGGGGCGTTTTGTATATTTTCCGTTTTTAACTGACTTATTCAGAAATCGGAACTGTCGTTTTATATCATATAAATATCGGCTGATGTTGTTTGCCTTGCAGTGCAAGCTCTACACATTCTTCTATTTTAGAAAAATCAGCCACAAGTGAATTTGGCTTTTTAATGCAATTATCCTGCCGCATCGGGACAAAATAAATGTTCTTTGTGTTCATAAGTCTGCCTATGTTCTGCGCAGACGCTCCGAGTGCGTCGTTTGTTGCAACGCACAAAAGTACAGGCCGCAGAATACGCAGATGTGATTTTGCCGCCATTGTTACCGAGGTGTCGGTTACGCCGAGCGACAGCTTTGCAAGTGTGTTGCCTGTGCAAGGTGCTATCAGAAGTAAATCGCACATTTTTTTCGGTCCTATCGGCTCTGTCTGCACCGAGGTGTGAAGTACCTTTTCTCCTGTTATATCCTCGCAAGTTTTAACCATTTCCTCTGCCTTGCCAAATCGAGTATCTGTTGAGTAGGCGTTACCTGACATTATCGGAAGTACCCTATAGCCTGAATCAACAAGCTTCTGCATTTGTTCAAAGGCTTGTGAAAAGGTGCAAAAGGAACCGCACATTGCATAGCCAATGGTTGCTTTTGTCACCTGTAAACCTCCTTGATTATGTTAAAAATCGTTTTTCTGATAATTTCTCCCGCTGCCTTTGGTGCGGTTCTGCCGGGCAATGACAAGGCACGAACGGCATCGGTTTTGTACCTGCGTGCCGCCTCAAAATCCACTCCTCCCGGAAGTGAGGCAAGGTCTATTATAATGGTGTTGCGATCTGTGTTCATAAGCAAGTCGCTGTCAAAAATCATAACGGGAATTGTGTTGAAAACAAGGTCGTATCCCTTTACGCTTTTGAGAGCATTTGTGTTGATGTGTTTGCAGCCGAGTGCCTCTATATACGCAAAATCAACCTCGTTTCTTGCGCTTACCGTGACCTGTGCATTAAGAGATTTCAGCATTTTTGCAAGCATTTTTCCTATTCTGCCAAATCCGCAAACAAGACATTTGCTGTCAAAAATCGTACCCTCGTACTCATTCATCGCAATTTCAACCGCTCCCTCGGCGGTGAGCAACGCATTGGCAACCGCAAATTCCTCTTTTGCCGAATAATCGTAAACCTCGCAGTCTGCAAGCTGCGGATATGCTTTTAAAAATTTATTTTTCATAGCAACAAATATCGGCTTTTCTTTTAAAAGAGAAATCATTTCTTCGTCAAGCCTTGTTTTGTTGTCCGAAAACGGCGTGTTTACCGTACCGTCTGCACAAATTGACGGCAAAGGGAAAATTATTGCATCTGATTTTGAAATTGCGGTTTTTATGTCGGATATTTCAATCGCACCGAGGCTTTTCAGCTTATCAAAACCGCCGAGAATTACATCGTAACAACAGTCTGATATTGACTTTGCAAGAAAAAGCTGCCGTTTATCTCCACCAATTATGCCAAAGGCTTTTAGCTCTGATTTTTTCATTTTTAACACCCGCACAATAATTATTCTCTACAATGGTATATTATGCAAAGTCGGAATTTATGTGTTATTTAAAAGAGGTTCTGTCTTAAATGCTTTGGAAGATTATTAAATCGAAGCTTTCTGCCTTTTGATAAAAAACCTCAAAAGAAAAAACTGCCCATACATTATGAGCAGTTCGGTAAAAATAAAATGTCAAATTATATTTTAATTTTCTTCGCTTTTCTTTAATATCTTGTCCGCCGCAAGCATTACACCGAGTTTACCGGAGCAGAAATTAAGTCCGCCCTGCATCCATACGGCATATGGTTCTCTTAAAGGCGCATCGGCCGAAAGCTCTATTGACGAGCCGAGGGTAAACGCACCCGCCGCCATAATTACCTGACTTTCATAACCCGGCATATCCGACGGTTCGGGCTTTACAAAGCTGTCTACGGCAGAGCCGCTCTGTATTCCCTCGCAGAAACTGCAAAGCTTTTCTTCGTTGCCGAGCATAATAAGCTGAATAATATCTCCCCTGTTTTCACTGTATTTAGGGGTTGTATCATAACCGAGAATTTCAAAAAGAGCCGATGCAAACACTGCCGTCTTTAATGCCTCGCAAGACACAAATGGAGCGTGATAAGCCCCCATAAAGAGTTCACGGTTGTTGCCGAGCGTTGCACCGATTTCCTTACCCGTACCCGGAGTTGTAAGTCTGTATGCGCACATCTCGACAAGTTCTTTTTTACCTGCGATATATCCTCCCGTAGGAGCAATGCCGCCGCCTGCATTCTTAATGAGCGAACCTGCCATAATATCAACGCCGACAGACATTGGAGTAACCTTTTCAACAAACTCGCCATAGCAGTTATCGAGCATAATAATTGACTTTGGTGACGCTTTTTTGGAAATTTCACAAAGTTTTTTGATTTCTCTGTATGTAAGCGAAGGTCTTATGCTGTATCCCCTTGAGCGCTGGATATAAACCATTTTCGGCTTTTCTTCTCTGATTCTCTGCTCGACTGCCTCATAATCAACAGTGCCGTCAGCCTTTAAATCAACCATTTCAAAGTTAATGCCAAAATCTTTTAGCGACCCGGGATAATTGCCCTCAAGTCCGATTGCCGAGCGTATTGTATCATACGGCATACCTGTTACGGAAAGCATGGTATCGTTCGGTCTTAAAATACCAAAAAGAGCAACCGTAAGAGTATGTGTGCCGCTTGCAAAGTTATGTCTTACAAGTGCGTCCTCGGCGTCAAAAGCATAGGCATACACACGGTCGAGAGCATCTCTGCCGAAATCGTCATAGCCATAGCCTGTTGAACCCGAAAAATGACTTTCTCTTACCCCTGCCTCCTGAAAGGCTTTTATCATCTTTTGCTGATTGTATTCCTGAATATCGTTAATTTCATCAAGCTTGCTTTTGCAAAGCTCCATAGCCTTTTGCGAGGCCTCGATTATTCTGTTGTCTATATCAAAAAAACTCAAAATTTATCATCCTTTAAAATGGTATTCACACCAGCTGTCAAAGCAGTTGAATTTTAAATTATCGTAAAATGCCTTGTTTGCATTCTCCGCCCTGTGTACAAACACACTTCTGCCCTCTTTTACAAGAATATTTGTAAGGTGATTTACTATGTATGTGCCGTATCCTTTGTTGCGGAATTTCGGTAAACACGCAACCGCACCGATTACAGCGCCATGCTTGCTTTCGGCAACAGTCATTGCAACAGCCGCAAGGTCGTTTTCGTCATATAAGCCGAGCAAACGCATTGTGCCATGGCGCAGTTTATGGTTTATATCCACATAAAAATCCTCAAATTTCGGCGGAGTAAAATATTTATCCGCCGCCTTTGCAATAAGCTCGTAAGCCTCTTTTATCTGCGGTGTGTCTATTCTTAAGTTATCGCTTTCCGATAATTCCTCTTTGCGTACAAGTATAGGGCCTTGCGATTTTTCGTATCCGAACAAATCAAGGCTGTATTTGTTACTGCAAATTACCGAAGCTGCTCCTGCCACACGCATAAAAGTCGATACTTCGTCTATATCCGTTTTATCGGTCAGAAAAAGAATAAAATCCGTGCCGTTTCGTGCGATTGCTCCCGTTGCAGTGTTGCTTTCGTCATCAAAAACAGTCCAATAATCCACAAACGGAAGATGCGGATTGTAACTTGTACAAAGCGAAATTATGCGGCAGGCAAAAGGATCAAGTCCGTCAAGGCTTTCTATTGTGCTGATAAATTTTTCGCAATTATCGGCAGTCAATATCATCTGTCATAATCCTTTCGTTTAATATTCTCCGCCTGCAATCTTATTTGCAAGTGCCGACACAATTTTTATAATATCATCGCAGTCGCTTACATTCGCAACCGTAACGCTGCTATGCAAATATCTGCAAGGAAGTGAAATTGCAAGGGTTTTTACTCCGCCTCTGCTCTGGTGAATTACGCCCGAATCGTTACCGCCTGCAACCGCTCTTTTATATTGAGCCTTTGCACCCGTTTCCTCGGCACATTCAAAAGCCATTTCAGACATTCTTTTATCGTAAATTGTGCGTCTGTCCATTACAGAAATAACCGCACCGTCGCCGAGATTGCACACCTGTCGGGTTTCTTCCACACCGGCAATGTCAGCCGCAGTTGTAGTTTCTACTACAATGGCAAATTCAGGGTCTACGCTGTACGCCGCAACCTTTGCACCACGCAGTCCGACTTCTTCCTGTACGGCAAACACAAAGTGCATATCATACTCAAGTTCGCTTTTTATAAGCTCAATAAGCGCAAAACAGCCAAAGCGGTCGTCAATAGCCTTTGATTTGATTGTATAGCCGTTATTTTCGTATATAGAATTAAAATTCACACTGTCGCCATAGCTTACAACGCTTAGCGCATCATCTTTGCTTGTTGCACCGATATCAATGTACATTTCGCCGTACTTCGGCACAGCGGTTCTTTCATCTGATTTGCTTAAATGAACAGGTTTTACACCGATTACACCGTTTACCTTATTTTTGCCTACGGTTACAGTTTTGCCGAGCACAACCCGTCTGTCAAGACCGCCGACTTCATCAAACTTAAGGTAGCCGTCAGAAGTAATATCCGTTACCATAAAGCCCACTTCGTCCATATGAGCCGAAAGCATAAGTTTTGCCTTTGCTCGGTTTTTGCCTTTTTTAAACACAATGATATTGCCGAGGTTATCCGTTTTGATTTCATCGGCAAACGGCTTTATTTCGTTTATAATAATTTCTCTTACACTGCCCTCGTCACCCGAAATACCTTCGACAGTGCAGAGTTTTTCAAGCAATTTAAAATCAGTCATTAAAAGCACCTCCGCCGATAATATATTCAGCAAGCAGAGCTGCCGTATTTTCTACATCAGAAATATCAATAACTTCAATCGGAGTATGCATATATCTTTGCGGAATCGAAACAACGGCAGAAGCAACACCGCTTTTTGTAACAGAAATATGGTCAGCATTTGTGCCCGTTGTACCCGAAATAGGCTCATATTGAAAAGGAATGTTCTTTTCCTTAGCGACAGAAATGAGTTTATCGCTCATAGCCTTGCTAAGAATCGGAGAAATGCAAATCATTGGTCCTTTTGCAAGTTCAACACCTGCATACTGACCGCTTACATCGGGTTGAGATGCAAAACTTACATCAACGGCAATTGCCTCGTCGGCATTAATCCTGTAAGCACCTGTTTTCGCACCTGTTCCGTAAGTTTCCTCCTGAACGCTCAAAAGAATAACAACCTTGTACGAAAGTTCTTTTTTACCGATAAGCTCGGCGCATCTAATAAGAGCGGCAATACCGCATCTGTCATCAAGTGCGGGAGCGGTAATTCTGTTATTCATAAGTTCCTTCGGTTCGCCGTAAAATGTAAGAACATCACCGATTTTGATTTTCTCGGCTACCTTTTCATAAGGTAAACCGAAGTCAATCCATACCTTGTCAATAGGAGCTGCTTTATCTTCTCCGCCGTCAGACAGGTGCGGAGGCATACAACATACCACTCCTTTAACAGGCTCGTCCGAACAAGATACAAGTACAGCGTCTGACAATACCCTTACATCAATTCCGCCGCAGGAGGCAACCTTAACAAAACCGTTTTCATTAATCGAAGTCACTATAAAGCCTATTCTGTCAAGATGTGCGTCAAGCAAAATCGTTTTGTCTGCATTTGCATTGCCGAGTGTAGCGATTACATTTCCGTTTTTATCTATAGTTGTATCTGCAAAGGCAGAGAGTTTTTCGGCACAGAACTTTGCGATTGGCTCTTCACTGCCCGATACTCCGCCTATGCGGCATAAATCAAATAAAAGCTGTTTCATATTCACATTATCTCAAAGCGTTTACAATAGCCTTGAAATGATTTCCTCTTTCCTCAAAATTCTTGTACAAACCAAAACTTGCGCTTGCCGGAGAAAGCGAAACAATGTCGCCTTTTTCGGCGTGGTTTACGGCAGCTTCAACTGCCTCTTCCATATTTGTAACATTTATGATTGTAATTTCATTTTCGTTATAGTTTTCAGCCTCAACAACGGCTTTTTCAATCTTCGGAGCAGTATCGCCGAGAAGAATGAGAACCTTAACCTTATCGTTGATTACAGGGCCGAGCGGCTCATAAGGAATATGCTTGTCGTAACCGCCTGCAATGATGATGATTTTTTCATCATAGAGCGAGAGCGTGCCGAGTGCTGTTCTTGTAGGGCTTGATGCAATGGAATCGTTGTAATACTTAACTCCGTTGTACTCCCTTACAAACTCCGCTCTGTGTTCAACACCGCCGAAAGTCTTTGCAACAGCCTTAATAGTTTCAATATCAACCATTCCCCATACAGCGGAAATAGCGGCAAGATAGTTTTCAACATTGTGCATACCCGGAATTTTAATATCCTTGATGTCCATAATCTTTGTAACCTTGCCGTAGTCGCTGTAGCAAACAGTTGTACCGTCAAGATAAGCGCCGTTTGCAAGGCTTTCTTTTACACTGAATTTTGCAAGCTGACCACGAACGCTGTCAGAGAAAGAATTTGCAATTTCATTGTCAAGGTTAAGCACTGCCTTTGAAAAAGCATTTTGGTGAAGTACGATGTTTTTCTTTGAATCCACATACTCCTGCATATCCTTATGTATGTCGAGGTGGTTCGGCGCAAGGTTTGTAACCACTGCAACATCAGGACTTTTTCTCATTGAAATAAGCTGAAAACTTGAAAGCTCAACCACTGCCACATCGTCCTCTTTAATGCTCTCGATTTCAGGGAGTAAAGGCTTGCCGATGTTGCCGCCGAGGTGTACATTCACACCGCTTGCTTTCAAAAATTCGGAGATAATTGTTGTGGTTGTGGTTTTGCCGTCGGAACCTGTAATTGCAATGATTTTACATGGGCAGAGGTCAAAGAACACTTCCATCTCGGAAGTGAGTACAACGCCTTTTTCTCTTAATGCAATAAGTTCAGGTCTGTAAAACGGTGTGCCCGGACTGCGGAAAATAATGTCGCCGTCAAGTTTTGAGAGGTAATCCTCGCCCAAAACAAGCTCTGCGCCGTATTCTTTGGCTTTTACGGCATTTTCGCCGAGTGATTCAAAATCTTTTTTGTCATATGCAGAAACTACTGCGCCTTTATCCGAAAACAGTTTTATCAAAGGCAAGTTACTTGTGCCGATACCGATAAAACCGACTTTTTTACCCTTTATACTTTCAAAAAACTTATCTGCTAAGTTGTTCATAGAACTATCCCCTTTTTATAAAGTAAGAATTACATACATATTTAATTATACCTTGTTATAACAGAAAATTCAACCGTAAACAGCATATTGCAATATAAATTTTCGCAAATGCTTTTCGACTTTAAAAACTTGATTTAAACAAGTACATATGATACAATTATTTTTACAGATACAGTACGCAAAAGGAGGATTTATGTATAATTTAAAAGGAAAAACCGCTGTAATTACAGGCGGTAATTCAGGAGTAGGTGCCGCAACGGCTATGCTCTTTGCAAAAAGCGGAGCAAATGTTGTAATCAGTGCACGCCGTCAGGCGGCTCTTGATGAGGTTGCATCTAAAATCAAAGCAGAAGGCGGTAATGTGCTTACCGTTTTGACCGACATTTCAAAAGATGAAGATTGCAAAAATCTTATGAAAGCAACCGTAGATAAATTCGGCGGTATTGATATTTTGGTAAACAATGCGGGTGTTCTCGACACCGGTCTTGCACCTATTGATAAGTTTGACGATGTTGAAATTCAAAAATTGATTTCAATTAATCAGGTCGGTACAATGCAGTGTATTCGTGCGGCTCTTGAATATATGCAAGAGGGTTCGTCTATCGTAAATGTTGCTTCTGTTGCGGGAGTAAACGGCGGTGGCGGCGCTGCTTATGTTTCCACCAAATCTGCAATCATCGGTATTACAAAGCATACCGCTTTACTTCTTGCCGACAAATACATTCGCTGTAATGCAATTTGTCCGGGTACAATAGTTACACCTATGACTATGAATATGAAGCCTGAAAATCTTGATATGAAAATGTTTGGTGCAATGAGCAAACACGCTGACTTAAAGATAAAGCCTTGTATGGCAGAAGATGTTGCAAATATTATAGAATTTTTCGCATCCGATAATTCAAAGGCACTTACAGGTCAGATTTTAGTAAGCGATTTCGGTGCGTCGCTCTAATGCTCTGTCACATACAATTAAATTTATACGGGAGTAGGATTTGTCTTACTCTCGTTTTTTATTTTGCGTATTGCTTAAAAATAAGTTAAATGCTAAAATATCTAAGGGTGATACTATGCTCTATGACTTTATAATTATTGACAAAACTTCTTCTGCTCCGCTTTATATGCAGATTTACGCATCAATAAGGCGTTCCGTGGAAAACGGAAGTCTTGTAAAGAATACAAAGCTGCCGTCAGTGCGCCAGCTTTCAAGCGGACTTGAGGTATCAAAAACCACTGTATCCGCAGCTTACGAACAACTTTGCGTTGAGGGGTACATCAAAAACAAGCCGCAAAGCGGATATTATGTTGAGGCACAGTTTGAAAACGCCCCAAAGAAAAGCGAAAATACGCACAGCTCCGCAATCGCACAGATTAAAAGATATGACTACGATTTCAGCGGCAAAAGCATTGACGATAAAATCATTAATATTGACGAATGGAAAAAGTATGTCAAAGAGGTAATAAACACGGGATATATGCTTATGTCGTACGGCGAACCGCAGGGCGAAACCGTGCTCAGAAATGCACTGCAAAAATACAGCCTCGGAGTGCGGAGCGTAAATACAAGTGCCGAAAACATTGTTGTGGGCGCAGGAACACAGCTTTTGCTCTACCTTTTGTGTTCTCTTGTGGGCACGAACAAAACCGTTGCAACGGCAAAATCAAGCTACATTCAGGCGGAATTTATTTTTAAAACCTTAGGACTTGATATAAAGTATTTTGATACGGACAGCAAGGGAATTACCATATCCTCTCTCGAAAAAATAAATCCCGATATGGTGCTTATCAATCCGAATTTTATTGCGGAAAACGGTATGAGTATGCCTGTAAGCCGCCGACTTGAGCTTATTAAGTGGGCAAAAGAAAACGATTGCATTATCATTGAGGACGATTATAACGGCGAGCTGAGATACAGTACACACCCTATGCCGTGCGTGCAGAATTACGACATTGAAAACACGGTATATCTCGGCTCATTTTCAAAAATTCTTTTGCCGTCGGTCAGAATCAGCTATATGGTACTGCCCGACAAACTGCTGAAAAAATACCGACAAATCAGCCCGTACATAAATCAGACCGCCTCAAAAACCGAGCAGAACGCACTTGCAAAATATCTTGAAAACCGCAGACTTGACGCTCATTTAAGAAAAGCAAGGCGAGTTTATCTTGAAAAAAGCAAACAAATAACAGACTGCGTATATAAGTATTTTGGCAGCGACACACAGATAATATTCAACGAAACTTCGCTTTATATTTCGGTAAAAATAAAAGGAATTTCCGATTATAACGAAATACGAAAAAAACTTGACGAAAACAACATTGCGGTAATGCCCGAAAAAGCAGAAATCAATGCACTGAACCTAAGTTTTTCGGGTATTTCCGTTGACAAAATAGACGCAGGTATAAAGAGAATATGCGATGTAATACAGCAAGAGAAAAAGTAAACTTTTTAAAGTCCGAATTTCTCATTTCACAAGCAACCGTACAAAGCGAACAGGTGACCTTACTTTTGTAAAGTCACCTGTTTTAATGGTAGGAAATAATATAATAAAAACAATCAAGCAAAATTAATTTTTAATCTTCTCATCTCTGCCAAGAAGATAATCGACAGATACCTCAAGAATGTCTGCAAGCGCAACAAGCTCAACATCTGTTACAAATCTGATCTGTCCCTCGAGCTTAGAAAGACCCGATGCGTTCATATCTACTCCGCTTACCTGAAGCTGAGCAAGGAGTTCTTTTTGTTTCATTCCCTTTTGCTTACGAACGCTCTCAACTCTGTGTCCAATCAAGTTTCTGTCGCCCAAATCCTGTTTACGAAGTCTCATTTTTCTCTCTCCCCAAAATTTATATTTCTTTTTTAAAATTCTTTAAAAACATTGTAGACTTATTATATTACTTTATCAGAAAAAAAACAAGACTTTTTTGTAAATATTTTTAAAAAATTGAAATTTTTTTGAAATTTCAATTGCAGCAGCATAATATTTAGCGAATACTAACAAATAAAGTTAATTTATATTGTCGATAATTCACAGATTATTAGATTTTTAGTTCATATGTGGAAAAATGTGAGTTATGTTAATATTCCTTTTTGGAATGTTGAAAGATGTTAAATACATAAAAACATATATTTAAGAGATATTCTTTATAAAAATTACAAATGGTTACAAAATGTAATCATTTAGAAATTTTAAATTACCTCTTGACTTTTAAGAACATCTGTTCTATAATTTAATAAAACATTTGTTCGAGATGATTTTGTATGAAAATTTGTGACACAGTAAATTCAAAGCTATATAAAAATGACCGTGCTATTCTGCACAGCGACTGCAACTGTTTTTATGCAAGCGTGGAATGTCTTTTAAATCCGAATATAAGAGATTTACCCGTTGCGGTGAGCGGTGACGCCGAGAACAGACACGGAATTATCCTTGCGAAAAACGAGGAGGCAAAAAAGTACAATATAAAAACAGGAGAAGCTATATGGCAGGCAAAGAAAAAATGCCCTCAACTTCTGACTGTTCCCGCAAGACTTGATGTTTACAAGAAGTTTTCCGACAAGGTACGCCGAATTTACTCCGATTACACCGATATGGTCGAACCTTTTGGTCTTGATGAAGCGTGGCTTGACATTTCAGAAGACTATAAAAATGACGCACTCACCATTGCCAAGGAGATTTCACAGCGTGTAAAGGACGAAATCGGTATCACGGTAAGCATAGGCGTCAGCTTTAACAAGATTTTTGCCAAATTCGGCAGTGATTACAAAAAGCCTGACGCAATCACCTGCATTAAACGGGATAACTACAAGACGCTTGTATGGAATTCACCTGCCGGCGATTTGCTGTATGTAGGCGGTGCTACACGAAAAAAACTTGAACAGATAGGAATATACACCATAGGCGACATTGCAAATGCTCCGATCGGTCTGTTGAGGACTCACCTCGGCAAATGGGGCGACCTGATTTACGGCTTTGCAAACGGATATGATTCCTCACCCGTTGCTCGAATCGGTGAATATTCAGAGGTAAAATCTATCGGAAATTCAACCACGGCGGTGCGTGATTTAAAAAATCTTGACGACATCAAGGTTATAGCCTATGTCCTTTGCGACAGCGTATGCAGACGAATGCGTGAACAAGGATTTGTGGGCAAAACTGTGTGTGTGAGTATGCGTGACACGGGGCTTTCCACAATTACAAGGCAACATACTTTAAATACCTACACTTCCCTGACAAGCGACATTACAAAAGCCGCTATGGCACTGTTCAAAGAAAATTTTGACAATAAATCACCTCTAAGAAGCATCGGCGTATCAGTTACGGATTTTGCACACAATAACATTCCCAGACAAATGGATATTTTTTCGGACGAAAGAAAAATAATCGCAGAAGAAAAGCTTGATAAAACCTTGGATAAATTAAAGCAACGCTTTGGCAATTATATCATTCGTCCCGCATCACTTTTAACCGACAGAGGGCTGTCTGCCTTTAATCCAAAAGACGAACACACAATTCACCCTGTCGGTTATCTGTGAACTAACGCTTATCGGAGGCTATTATGTTTAAGAAATATGTTAAGGTTACTGCAACATTTGACTGTGACGGCAGCCTCGTACCGAATTATATTTTTTGGGATGACAATAAACGCTATCCCATCGACCGCATAACAGATGTACGCTATGCCACATCTTTAAAAGCAGGCGGTTGCGGTATTCGATATACCTGCAGAATTTTAGGAAAAGAAAGATATATTTTTCTCGAAGAAAATAAATGGTTTGTTGAAGTAAAAGAAAATTGAGGTATTTTATGCATAAAGTCAAAGCAAAGGGAATTTTATCCGCCTCAAACGGCATTAATATATACAGAGGTTGTCTGCACGGATGTATTTACTGTGATTCACGCAGCGACTGCTATCAGATGAAACATAAATTTGAAGATATTTAAGTAAAAGAAAACGCACCCGAACTTCTGGAAAAGACTTTATCGTCTAAAAGAAAAACTTGTATGATTGGTACGGGCGCTATGAGCGACCCATACATTCCGCTTGAAAAAGATTTAAGAATTATGAGAAAATGCCTTGAAATTATAGAAAAATATTCTTTCGGAGTTACCGTTCATACTAAATCGTCAAGCGTTATGCGTGATATTGATATTCTTGAAAAAATTAACCGAAAGAGCAAATCCGTACTGCAAATGACTCTTACAACCGCCGACGAAAAACTTTGTAAAATTCTTGAACCCAATGTTTCGACAACCGAAGAAAGAGTAAACACTCTGAAAGAATTTCAAAAGGCTAAAATTCCGACTGTTGTATGGCTCTCTCCGTTTTTACCGTTTATAAACGACACAAAAGAAAATATAGACGCTTTGCTTGATTATTGTGTCAAATCGGGCGTTAAGGGCATTATTTGCTTTAACATAGGAGTTACACTGCGAAACGGCGACAGAGAATATTTTTACAGTCAACTCGACAGATTTTTCCCCGGTATGAAAGAACGATATATGAGAACCTACGGAAATTCATATGAAGTTTTAAGCCCGAACAGCGATTACCTTATGAAAAGGATTGAAAATGTCTGTCAAAATGAGGGCATTATGTTTGGGATTGACAGGGTGTTTTCATACCTTCACAAATACGAAAATAAATATGAAAATCAGAATATACAGCTAAGTTTGTTTGATAATTTATAAAAGGATAATTTAGCATCAACAAATTCTAATAAATAAAAAAGATATACAATGAAAATTAAATCAACTGTATATCTTTTGTAACTAAAATATATTAATCTTTTTCCGCAGAAATCTGCTTGTTTTCTTCTTTGTTTTTTCCTCTGCGGAAAATTAATCTGAAAATAAGACGAACAAACGGGCCGCAATAAAACATCTGATAACAAATAGCCATCGGAAAATTAAGCGCCCATGTCTGCACCCATGTACCGAATGACGGTATTTTGAACAAACAGGTTGCAATAAGGCTCATTATCGGACACATAATACAGCAAATACATATTGAAATTGCATATGTAATAAACTGCGGTCTGTCAGTGGGTTTCATTACCGTAAACGCAAGCTTTGCGGCAATTTTGCCGACTATAAAAAATTCAAGAATAAAAGCGATCGGAGCCATAAAAATCAGTTCGTGCGTTGCCGCAAGAAAAGTTGTTCCGTCAACCTTGCCCGTATTAAGTGCAACATTGTAAACAATCATTCCGTACACCATAACGGTCGCCATAATGGCGGTGAATACTGCATCTTCAAGTTTGTTTTTTGGCATAATAAAGTCCTCCCATGATAACATTGTTTATGTGTTGTTCGTTATCATCACGGAGGATGTGCGTTTCCAATAAGACCATATTATGTTGTATTTTGCTGAAATCAGCTTGAATATAATAGCATACTAACAAATAAATGTCAAGAATTTTTTTATTAAACGCAGGCAATACTTAGATTTCTAAGTATCAGCCTGCGTTTTGTTTAGTAATTTTTATTAAGTTTTTCAATAGTTGGGGTAAATTATGGTTTATAGAAATATTCATAAAACAATTATAAAAGTTTGTTAAACCATAATTATCCCACAACGCTGTTTAATTCATATTTAAAAACGGTTTTAAATACTGACCTGTAAATGAATTTTCATTTTTTGCAACTTCTTCGGGAGTACCCTCTGCAATTACAGTTCCGCCCATATCTCCGCCCTCGGGTCCAAGGTCAATAATATGGTCGGCAGTCTTTATAAGGTCAAGGTTATGCTCGATAACCACAACCGTATTTCCCGTATCAACCAGCTGTTGAAGAACATCAATAAGTCTGTGAACATCGGCAATATGAAGTCCCGTAGTCGGCTCATCAAGAATATACACCGTCTTGCCCGTCGGTCGCTTTGCAAGCTCGGTTGCGAGTTTTACACGCTGTGCCTCACCACCCGAAAGTGTAGTAGCAGGCTGACCTATTTTGATATAGCCAAGCCCCACATCACAAAGCGTTTTCAGTTTGCGGTAAATCTTCGGAATATTTGCAAAGAATTCCATTCCCTCTTCGGCAGTCATCTCTAAAACATCATTAATCGACTTGCCTTTGTACTTCACCTCAAGGGTTTCACGATTATATCTCTTGCCCTTGCACACCTCACAAGGAACATAAACATCGGACAGGAAATGCATTTCGATTTTTATAATACCGTCGCCCTGACACGCCTCACATCTGCCTCCTTTTACATTAAAAGAAAATCTGCTTTGTGAAAAGCCTTTCATTTTAGCGTCTTGAGTTGTGGCAAAAAGTGCTCTTATGTCGGTAAACACACCCGTATAAGTTGCAGGATTTGAGCGTGGAGTTCTTCCGATCGGGCTTTGGTTGATGTCGATTACCTTATCAAGATTTTCAATGCCTTTTATGCCCTTGTTTTTACCCGGAATAATCTTGGCTTTGTTTAAATCACGGGCAAGAGTTTTGTATAAAATCTCATTAATCAGTGAACTTTTTCCCGAACCCGAAACGCCCGTTACGCAAACAAGTTTGCCGAGCGGAATCTTTACATTTACATTTTTAAGATTGTTTTCGGCGGCACCGAGAATTTCAATAAATTTTCCGTTGCCCTCCCTGCGTTTTTCGGGAACAGGAATAACTCTTTTATGGCTTAGATACTGACCTGTAATTGATTTTTCGCAAGCCTTGATTTCATCAACATCGCCTACGCACACAATTTCTCCGCCGTGCACACCTGCACCGGGTCCGACATCGACAATACAGTCGGCAGCGTACATAGTATCCTCATCGTGCTCAACAACAATAACCGTATTGCCCAAGTCACGAAGTCTTTTAAGCGTGCTCAAAAGTTTTTCATTGTCACGCTGGTGCAAACCGATACTCGGCTCGTCAAGAATATAAAGCACACCCATAAGACTGCTGCCGATTTGAGTTGCAAGTCTTATACGCTGACTTTCACCGCCGCTAAGCGTTCCTGCTGAACGGGAAAGCGTAAGATAGCCAAGTCCGACACGCTGTAAAAAGTTAAGTCGTTCACGGATTTCCTTTACAATCTCGGCAGAAATAATCTTTTCTTTTTCGGTAAACTCAATTGTATCAAGAAATTCAAGCGCAGATACAACGGATTTTTTACAGAAATCCGCAATATTAATTCCGCCGACCGTTACGGCAAGGCTCTCTTTTGACAGTCTGTCTCCGTTACATTCGTCACAATGAATTTCAGACATATAATTTTGTATTTCTTCCTTAATCCAATTGCTTGATGTATCTTTATATCTTCTTTCGAGATTATTTATAATACCCTCAAATTTTTGCTCATAACTGCCACTGCCGTAAACCGATTTACGGTGAATAGTCAAGGTTTCGTCACCTGTACCGTAAAGCAAAATTTTGATAATTTCAGGTGATAGTTCCGACAACGGTGCGTCAAGTGAAAAATTATATTTTTCTGCAAGTGCCTCAAAGTACATAGCCGCAATGGAACTGCCCTCCATTGCCCAGCCACTTCCTTTTATAGCGCCCTGTCGCACACTTTTACTCATATCGGGAATAATTTTATTTTCGTCAATCTTAAGAAATACGCCCAAGCCTGTACATTTAGGACAAGCACCGAACGGATTATTAAAAGAGAACATTCTCGGCGATAAATCTTCAATACTCACACCGTGGTCCGGGCATGAATACTTCTGTGAGAACATTACATCTTCTCCGCCGACAATATTCACAAGAATGATACCGTTTGAAAGTTTAGAGGCGGTTTCTATACTGTCCGAAAGTCTTGAAGTAATTTCAGGCTTTACTACAAGTCGGTCAACAATTACTTCTATATTATGTTTTTTATTTTTCTCAAGCGGAATTTTCTCTGACAAATCATACACAATTCCGTCTGCTCTTACTCTCGCAAAACCCGATTTTCTTGCACTTTCGAGTACCTTTACATGCTCGCCTTTTCTGCCACGCACAACAGGAGCCAAAACCTGAATTTTTGTGCCCTCGTCGTAAGACATAATTTTATCTACTATCTGGTCAACCGTCTGCTGTCTGATTTCTCTGCCGCAAACAGGGCAGTGCGGAATACCGACTCTTGCATAAAGCAAACGCAGGTAATCGTAAATTTCGGTTACGGTGCCGACGGTTGAACGAGGATTTTTCGATGTGGTCTTTTGGTCAATGGAAATAGCAGGTGACAATCCCTCAATGCTCTCTACATTCGGTTTGTCCATTTGTCCCAAAAACATTCTTGCATAAGAAGAAAGGCTTTCTACATATCGTCTTTGTCCCTCGGCATAGATGGTATCAAAAGCAAGCGAGCTTTTGCCCGAACCTGAAAGACCTGTTATTACAACAAGTTTATTTCTCGGAATTTCAACATTGACATTTTTCAGATTATGTTCTTTAGCTCCTCTTACTATAATTTTGTCGTGTTCCATCTCATTCCCCTTTTTCCTTTATTTAGCAATTATAGCCTCTCATAAAGAGAGGCTATAAAAATTATTATTCGTTATCTTTGTTTTCGGCAGTATTTGCATTATCTTCTTCGGATTCGGCATCTTCTGCCTCAACAGGCTCAACATAAGTGCCGTTCATAACAGCCTCAAAGTCTTCGCCGCCCATTTTTTCATGCTTAATAAGGTAAGCTGCAACCTCATGAAGTTTATCAATATTATCCTTCAAAATGGTTTCTGCTCTGTCGTAAGCATTGTTGACAATCTCAAGAATAAGCTCGTCAATCTTAGCGGCAGTTTGCTCTGAATAATCTTGAGTATGACCCATATCTCTGCCAAGGAATACGGCACTGTTGTCTTTGCCGTAACAAATACAGCCGAGTTCCTTAGTCATACCGTACTTTGTAACCATATCACGGGCAGTCTTTGTAGCCTTTTCAATATCGTTAGACGCACCGGTTGAAATATCATCAAGAATGATTGCCTCCGCAACTCTACCGCCAAGACATACTACGATGTCTTCAAGCATTTCTGTGCGTGAGTTGTAAGACTTATCTTCAGACGGCAACGGCATTGTATAACCGCCTGCCATACCTCTCGGAATAATAGAAATCTCGTGAACAGGGTCTTGTGTAGCAAGCTCGTGGAAACAGATTGCGTGACCTGCCTCGTGATAAGCGGTAAGTTTCTTTTCCTTGTCGCTCATAACTCTTGTCTTTTTCTCTGCACCGACTACAACCTTGATTGTAGCCTCTTCGATTTCTTCCATAGTAATGGCTTTTTTATTCTTTCTTGCAGCAAGCAAAGCAGCCTCGTTAAGGAGGTTCTCAAGGTCTGCACCTGTGAATCCTGCTGTTGTCTTTGCAATAGTCTTGAGCTTAACATCGGGAGCAAGCGGCTTTTTGCGAGCATGTACCTTAAGGATAGCTTCTCTGCCGTTGATGTCAGGATAGCTTACGATTACCTGTCTGTCAAATCTGCCCGGACGCATAAGAGCAGGATCGAGAACATCAGGTCTGTTAGTTGCGGCAATAAGGATAACGCCCTCGTTTGCTCCGAAGCCGTCCATCTCTACAAGCAACTGGTTAAGTGTCTGCTCACGCTCATCGTGACCGCCGCCAAGACCTGCGCCTCTCTGGCGACCTACGGCGTCAATCTCATCAATGAAGATGATACACGGTGAGTTCTTCTTAGCCTGTTCAAAGAGGTCACGAACTCTTGACGCACCGACGCCGACAAACATTTCTACAAAGTCGGAACCTGAAATTGAGAAGAACGGAACGCCTGCCTCGCCTGCAACAGCTCTTGCAAGCAATGTTTTACCTGTACCAGGAGGGCCTACAAGGAGTACACCCTTAGGGATTCTTGCGCCGAGTTTATTATACTTATCCGGAGCTTTAAGGAATTCAACGATTTCTTCAAGCTCTTCCTTTTCTTCGTCTGCGCCTGCAACATCTTCAAATGTGGTTTTGCGCTTTTCGTCATTGGTATTTTTGATTTTAGCCTTGCCGAAGTTCATTTCTTTTCCGCCAAGACCGCCGCCCATTTTCTTCATAATGAATATCCATACAACTACAAAGAGGATTCCCGTTACAAGTATAGGCAAAAATTCATATAAAAGTGTGTTGTCACTGCCTTTGATATAATCATAAGAAACAGCTTCGTCCGCCGATGCGGTGTAAACGGAAACATCGTCAATAAATCTTTCAATATCGGCAAGAGTACCTCTTACAACAACATTTTTTGCCGAGCTCTTGGCATTTTTTCCGTCAGGATCTGTAGCTGTGATATTATCATCCGTTGTATCCTGAATAATGCTGTCAGATGTAGCGATGTCCTTTGCGGGTTTAAGTTTTACACCCTCTTTAAGTGTAATTTCAATCGCACCTGTTCCGTAGTTGACGGTATAACTCTGAACCTTGTCCTCTTTAAAAAGATTTACCAGTTGAGAGGTTGTGTAACTTTCAGATGAATTTTTGGTCATCAAAAATGCCACACCGAGCACAACCATAACCGCAACAGTGATATAAATAATTATGTTACGCAGTTTTTTGTCCAATAGGAATCACTCCTTTTTATATTATGAATTTAAAAGCGTAATTTTATGTATCCTGTGAATAAACAGACTCCTTAAGAACGCCTACATAAGGGAGATTTCTGTAACGCTCCGCATAGTCAAGTCCGTAGCCTACAATAAATGCGTCGGGAATTACAGAACCGACATAAACAACATCAATATCTGTAACTCTTCTGTCAGGCTTGTTGAACAATGTGCAAATCTTTACAGACGCAGCATTTTTTGCATAAAGATACTGTGAAATAAAAGCAAGTGTTCTGCCCGAGTCCACAATATCCTCAACAATGAGAATATGCTTGCCGTCAACAGAAGTTGAAATATCTTTCTGAATATTAACTCTGCCCGAGCTTACGGTTGAGTTGCCGTAGCTTGAAACAGCAAGAAAATCTATGCTGAAATCAAGGTTTACTTCCCTCATTAAATCAACCATAAACGATACGCAGCCCTTAAGCAAGCCTACCATTATAAAGTCCTTGCCATTATAATCCTTTTCAATCTCTTTTGCAAGCCTTTTCACAATATTTTTAATATCCTGCTCGCTGTAAAGTATTTTTTAGATGTCCTTATGCACAAAAAATCCTCCCTTGTTCACATATTATAATAAATTTTCTTTTTTCTGCACTATAAGATGTCTGAACCGAATTTATCCCATCACACCACAATATTTCATTATTCACTGCCACAAGCGGAAGTCTGTCCCTCAATTCAGACGGAATTTTAAATTCATTCATAGCCTTTCTTAAAGGCTTGGTAATATTTCTGTCCTTGAAAAAAATCTTATCGCCCTGTCTGCGTGTGCGTATAACGGCATTTTTCATTTCTTTTTCGGACAAATAAATCGGATTATCGGTTAAATCTTCAAAATCTGTAATTTCTTTTACAAAATATTTTATATTATCAAATGTAAATTCTTTATTAATAACATCGGCAAATAATATTTCTTCACCGAAATTATTAACAGCTTCGGTATTTTCTATCCGCAGTATTCCTTGTTTTACCACAGCTCGGAAATTACCGCACAAATCAACACAACCGCTTTCAAAAAGAGCATTATCAATAAGTTCGATATGAATATGCTCGGGAATATCGGCTCCGTTTTCAACACAAATTTTTTTGATTACATTCTGCCGTATGATTTTATCCTGCTCACAAATCTTTTTTGCCGAATATCCGAAAGCAAGTCTGCTGTCGGCAACCGCTTTATCTGTCTGTTTGTCAAGATAAACTGACAAAAGTTTTGCGTCGTCGCACAGTCGCTTTAAAGAAGCTTCAAAACTCGGATTTATCTTTTTCAGCTCGGGGATTACATTATGACGGATTTTGTTTCTTGTGTAATCATCGGTAAGGTTTGTGCTGTCGGTCACATAATCAAGTGAATTTTCACGGCAGTAATTCTCAATGTACGCTCTGTCGCACAAAATCAGCGGTCTGATTATATAATCCCGCCTTTCGGGAATTGCACAAAGTCCGTTAAGCGATGTGCCCCTTACAAGGTTAATCATCAGCGTTTCCGCATTATCGGAAAGCGTGTGTGCAGTTGCGATTTTACAGTTAAGCTTTTTGGAAAGCTCGTCAAATTCTTTATATCTGACATTCCTTCCACAAAGCTCCGTACTGATTTTTTCTTTCTCCGCTATTGACGGAACATTTATTTTTTTTACAAAAAGTTTGACGGAAAGTTTTTTACAAAATTCTCTGCAAAATTCTTCATCTCGCTCTGCCTCTTCGCCCCGTATCATATGATTAATATGGATTGCGTATAATGTAAGATTATATTTTTCTTTTACAGAACAAAGCATATGAAGAAGTGAAACCGAATCTGCTCCGCCCGAAAGCGCAACGGCAACGGAATCATTTTTTTCAATCAGCTTATATTTATTTACAGCCGCCAAAAAAGGATTACTCACTTCTGTCCTCCGTACCTGTAAATCTCATAAACTCACCCTGCCAATGCATTTTTACCGTACGAGCCTCGCCGTGACGGTTTTTGGCTACAATACACTCACCCGAATTTTGATCTGCACCCTGCGGAGAATCGTCCTCGTTTTTATCGTAATATCCCTCACGGTAAAGAAAAAGTACTATGTCGGCATCCTGCTCGATAGAACCCGAATCACGCAAGTCGGAAAGCTGCGGTCTGTGGTCGGTACGCTGTTCGCTTGCACGGGAAAGCTGTGACAGTGTGATAACGGGAACATTCATTTCTTTTGCAAGAATTTTAAGATTTCTTGTGATTTCAGAAATTTCCTGAACTCTGTTATCTATTCTTCTGCCGCTGCCCATAAGCTGTAAGTAGTCAATAATTACAAGGTCAAGTTTTCTCATTCGTCTTAACTTTGATTTCATTTCGGTAATGGTAATACCCGGTGAATCGTCAAGATAAAGCTCCGACTTGCCGAGAATATCGCTTGCCGGAATAAGTCTGTCCCATTCCTCATCGTTTAGCTTACCTATTCTCAGCTTTGTACCTTCAATAAGAGCCTCTGCCGACAATAAACGGCTGGCAAGCTGTTCTTTTGACATTTCCAAAGAGAAAAAAGCAACCGTTTTTTTAGCCGTGCAGGCAACATATCGTGCAATATTCAGCGCAAAACTCGTTTTACCCATACCCGGACGGGCGGCGAGCAAAATAAGGTCGCTTCGGTTAAGACCCGTAATTACTCGGTCAAGGTCGCCGATACCCGTAGAAACAGGTTTCATACTGTCGTCTGTTGTGCTGTTGAGAGCGTCAAGTCTGTCAAAAGTCTGCATAATAACAGAGTTAATTCTCTCAAGTCCCTTTTTCTCGTTACCCTGTCTTATGTCAAAGATTTTCTGCTCGGCAGAGTCGATAATAACAGATGTATCTTCCGTGCCTGCCGTAGCGTCATCAATGATTTCTCTTGCAGCGGTAATAAGCCTGCGAATATTGTATTTATCTCTTATAACCTCCGCATAAGCCTCGGCATTGGATATTGACGGACAGTTGTTTACAAGGTCATAAAGATATGTCTTGCCTGTCGTTTCGTCAAACGAACCTGTCTGCTTAAGTTTTTCAAGCAATGTGACAAAGTCGATTTTGCCGCCGAAGTTGACCATCTCGGTCATCGTCTTGAAAATCAGCTTATGCAGTGAAACATAAAAATAATCGGGGGACTTGATGTATTCAATTACTTTATCAAAAACATCGCTTTCAAGAATAATCGCACCAAGTAGTGCCTGTTCAGCTTCGGGACTGTACGGCATATGAAGTCCGTCGTAGCTACTCGAAATTTGATTATCCGCCATTTGTCACCCCTCCTTTGCAATCGTAAATAAAATCAAGCCTCTGATACCTTAACGGTAATGTTTGCAACAATACCCGAATAAAGTTTTACATCGGCTTTGTAAGAACCGAATTCTTTAATATCACTTTCAAGAACAACCTTACGCTTGTCTATGTTGATATTATACTGTTTTTTGATTTCCTCGGCAACCTGCTTTGCTGTAATGCTGCCGAAAAGTTTGCCGCCCTGACCGGCTTTTGCTTTCATCTCAAAGGTTTTGCCCTCAAGCTGTGCTTTGTAACCCTCTGCCTGCTTTTTCTCGGTAGCAATCTTAAAGTTCTTTGAGTTTTCAGCGTTTCTATATTCATTCATAGCCTGTGCATTTGCCTCTCTTGCAAGGTTCTTAGGAAGAAGAAAATTTCTTGCATATCCGTCAGAAGCATTTACAAGGTCGCCTTTTTTGCCAAGTGTCTTAACATCCTGCAAAAGTATTACTTTCATAATTGTCGTTCCTTTCTGCTATTTGCAACTTGCATCCTCAAGATTTGTATCTATAACTTCGATAAGCATCTTGAGAGCCTGTTCTTTATTTATATCACTAAGCTGTGTAGCCGACATTGTCTGATGTCCGCCACCGCCGAGCTTTTCCATAATAATCTGCACATTTACAGCGCCAAAGCTGCGTGCGGAAATACAAATTTTACCGCCGCTTTCATAAATTACAAAAGAGGCTTTTACATTTTCAAGCGTGAGTAATTCGTCTGCTGCCTGCGCAGAGGCAAGTCTTACATCACCGTCAGCGCCCTTTGCGATTGAAATTGCGCAGTTTCTGTATATTTTTGCATCGCATACTATGCTTACTTTTTCACGGTAAGTTTCAATTGAATCGGAGAACATCTGCTTTACATTAATTGTAGTAGCGCCTCTTCTCCTCAAATATGCGGCTGCTTCAAAGGTTCTTACACCTGTTTTTAAAACAAAATTCTTTGTATCAAGCATAATGCCCGCAAGCAAAGCGTCCGCCTGTGCATATCCGATTGCTTTATCATCAATGCAGCTGATAATCTCGCTGCACATTTCACACGCAGACGAAGCAAACGGCTCGTGGCAGAAAACAAGTGCGTTATCTATATAATTAACCGCTCTGCGATGATGGTCAATAACAATGACCTTTTTACATTCATCGTAAAGCTGTGGACTTTCAAGAGAATTTCTCAAATGAGTATCAACAATGATAAGCAAAGTCTTTGGTGTAACCTGTTTCATTGCCTCATCGGGGGTAATAAATATATCTTTTCCTATGTTTTTCTCTGCATAATCAATCAGCTTTTCAGCCATAGTTTTTGTTTTATCAACAACTATTTTTGAATACAGATTAAAAGATTTTTCCATCACCGACTGCATACCGATAGCCGCACCGATACAGTCAAGGTCAGAAAATCTGTGCCCCATAACAAAAACTTTATCGCAATCGTTTATCGTACGCTTGATTGCATTTGCAATAACACGCATACGCACCTTGCTGACCTTTTCGGAAGTAGCGGAAGTACCTCCGAAAAATTCGTAAATATTGTTGCTTATAATAGCAACCTGATCTCCGCCTCTGCCAAGCGCCATATCAAGCGCCTTTCTCGCATTGGTTTCGCTGTCTTTGAGAGAGTTTATGCCTCTGCACAAACCGATAGATACCGTAGCGGTATGCTGACCCGCTTTTATGCCGTGAATTTCCTGTAATATTGGGAACTTTTGTTCAACAAGTTTGTCAACATCGGTTTCTTTAAAGATAATCATATAACGGTTATTGCCTATTATCTTAAACAAAGCGTTATACTCGTTCGCCCATCTCTGCAAGAACGACTGAACATTCAGAGAAACCTCGGAATAAATTTCATCGGATTCGTTTGAAAAGTCATCGCTGTTATCAAAAGTAATAATCGCTACACAAGGACGGGTTGCATTGTACTCACGCATAATTTGCCTGTAATATGTATTCTCCACAAAATAACAAACATATCCCTCGTTTGTAGAGATGACAAAGCCTACAAATTCATTGCCGTTGCAGGCGGTTTCAAATGTATCGTGGTCGGCGACTTCTGTTATTTTCTTGCCGCCTATGTAAGGCGAAATCATATCGCCTTCGGGATTTTTACCGTTGCAGAACTGCTTTCTGAACCTTGTATTGCTCCAGATTATCTCCCCCTCTGCACCAAGCACCGTGACGGGAATTTTGTATTTATCAAGAAATTCGGGATTAAATCCGTTGATTTTCTCGGCTGTACTGCGAACGGTGGTAGCTATATAGTTACGAAAGCGAAGGGTCGAAACGACAACTATACCTGCGGTTACAACCGACACGGCAATCTCAATGTAGCAAAGCACCGGGTCATAGCTGTATGATGCAAAAGACATAGCAAGCATTGCAACCGAAAATATAACAAATGTCGGCATAGTCGTAAAACTTTTCTTTTTCAATTCAAACCCTTCCTTTCGTAGATTTTTAATTATACTTCCTGTAAAATCGGAAGAATCATTGGGGTTCTGCGTGTTTTTTGTGAGATAAGTTTGGAAACATCATCTTTAATTCTGTTCTTGATTATACCCCACTCATGAATGTTGTTGTCTGCACAATCTTCAAGAATGTTGTTTGCAACCTGTCTTACCTCGTCAAGCAAACCCTCGCTCTCACGAACATATACAAAGCCTCTTGATACAATATCAGGGCCGCTGATAACATGACCATCATAAACATCGAGAGATGCAACGATAATGATAAGTCCGTCCTGTCCGAGGTGCTTTCTGTCACGAAGTACAATACTTCCGACATCACCTACTCCAAGACCGTCAACAAATACCTTTCCCGCAGGTACGGCAGGCAATTCTTTCATATAGTTTTCGTTGATTTCAATGCAGCTGCCGACATCGCCGATATAAATATCTTTTCTGTCCATACCGAGGAACATAGCAAGATCGGCGTGTTTTCTTAGGTGCTTTTGCTCGCCGTGAACAGGGATAAAATACTTCGGTTTTACAAGTTTATGAATAATCTTAAGTTCTTCCTGACAAGCATGTCCCGAAACATGAACTTCATACATTGATTCGTAAACGACCTTACAGCCCTTTTTTAGGAGTTCGTCAACAACATTTCCGACTGTTTTTTCGTTACCGGGAATAGGATTGGCAGAAATGATAATAAAGTCACCCTCGCCGACCATAACTTTGCGGTGGTCTGAATATGCCATTCTTGACAACGCACTCATCGGTTCGCCTTGACTGCCTGTAGTAACAAGAACAATTTGCTCTCTCGGGTATCTGTCAAGCATATCAAGGTCAATTAAAATATTTTCAGGCACACTAAGATAGTCGAGTTCGCTTGCTACAGCCATATAATTGACCATACTTCTGCCCGAAAAAGCTACTTTTCTTCCGTATTTTTCCGCACAATTAATAATCTGCTGTACTCTGTTTACATTTGAAGCAAAGGTAGCAATAATAATTCTGTCGTGCTCCGCTCTTCTGAAAAGATTGTCAAAACTATCCGAAACCGTGCGTTCGGTCTGTGTGTAACCGGGACGCTCTGCGTTCGTGCTTTCAGCAAGAAGAGCCAATACGCCCTCATCGCCTACACGGGCAAAAGCCGACAAATCAATCATATCGCCTGTAATAGGTGTGCAGTCAATTTTAAAGTCGCCTGTATGCACAATTGTGCCTGCGGGTGTGCGGATAGCAAATGCAACCGCATCCGGAATTGAGTGGTTTACATGGATAAACTCAACACTCATACAGCCGAGTTTAATCGTTTCGCCTGCATTAACTCTGTTAAGGCTTGACTCATTATAAAGGCTGTGTTCCTTGAGTTTGTTGCCTACAAGTCCGAGAGTAAGCGCAGTTCCGTAAATAGGAATATTCACTCTGCCAAGTAAGAACGGAAGTCCGCCGATGTGGTCTTCGTGACCGTGAGTAAGCACAATACCTCTGATTTTGTCTTGATTCTGTTCGATATAAGTAAAATCAGGGATAACAAGGTCAACACCGAGCATATCTCCGTCAGGGAAAGCCATACCGCAGTCAACAAGAATTATATCGTTCTCGCACTCAATCATTGTAATGTTCTTTCCGATTTCGTTAAGCCCGCCAAGGAAAGCAATCTTTACAGACGGCTTGTTTTTAATCGGATTAAACTGTTTTTGATAAGGCTTTTTGCGGTAATTCTTTGAATATTTAAAATTTTTATTACCGCCCTTAAAAGTACCTCCCTTAAAAGATTCGGACGCTCCCTTGCCCTGCGACGGCTTGTAAGAAGACCCTCCGTAATTTTTTTTACCTTTTGAGTACTTATTGTAGCTGTTGCTTTTTCTTCGATTATCGTACTTAAATTCTGTACTCACAAATTTACCTCCATATTTCTTAAAATTTATTAAAATTAACATTTCACACAATACAGGCATAAATTCCTTTTGTATGTATCAAAATATAAAGCCTGAAAATTCGTAACAAATACAAAGTTCTGATATAAAACGGTCATATCAGCAAAATGAAATATTAATTATTATATATAGTATAAATATATTTTGAATCCGTATTTAATACAGATTAAATCCTAATTGTAATCTTCTTTATTGTACCGCAAATCAAAGAGCAATGTCAAGCGTGTTAAAGAATTAAAAGACAATTTTAATATTACATTTAAGTAAACATTCCATATATTTCTATTTTAGTATGCTCAATATTTGAATTTTAAAATCATAATTACGGAAGATTTTAAAATTAAGAATTATGATTTAATAAATTCCGTAAATAATATAATTAAATTGAAAAAATAAACATAAAATATGGTTGCATTTGGTGATTTTGCGTATTATAATATAGGTTGAACATCAGCTAAGGAGAATTGCAAATGAAACAAGTTGAAATTTTTACAGACGGAGCTTGCAGCGGCAATCCGGGACCCGGTGGCTGGGGTGCGATTTTGAGATATAATGAGCACGAAAAAGAAATCTCGGGAGGAGAAGCCGTCACCACAAACAACCGTATGGAAATTAGTGCCGTAATCGGTGCGCTTTCACTCCTTAAAGAGCCTTGCAATGTAACTCTGTACAGCGATTCTCAATATGTTTGCAACGCATTAAAGCTCGGTTGGGCTAAAAAATGGAAAGCAAACGGTTGGATGCGCAACAAAAAAGAAAAAGCGCTTAATCCCGAGCTTTGGGACAAGCTGCTGTCTTTATGTGATATTCATAATGTTGATGTTGTATGGGTAAAAGGCCACGCAGGACATCCCGAAAACGAGCGCTGCGACCGTTTGGCGGTTGCCGAGGCGCACAAGTTTTCAAAAGCCTGACTGACCGATTTTTATATAGATATAGATAGGAGATTATCAAGTATGAGATATATTTATGCAGACAACTCCGCTACAACAGCTATATCGCCTACAGTGCTTGAAAAAATGATGCCTGTACTCACCGAGTACTACGGCAACCCGTCAAGCCTTTACAGAATAGGCGGTAAAGCCAAGGAAATTCTTGAAAACTCAAGAGAAAATATTGCAAAAAACCTTGGTGCTGCTAATGCTAATGAGATATACTTCACCTCAGGCGGCAGTGAATCTGACAACTGGGCATTAAAGGGCGTTTGCAGAGCCCTTAAGGCAAAAGGCAAAAAACACATTATCACTTCTAAGTTTGAGCATCACGCTATTCTTCACACATGCCAGACTCTTGAAAAAGAGGGCTTTGAGGTAACTTACCTTGATGTGTACGAAAACGGTATTGTTCACCCCGAAGATGTAGAAAACGCTATCAGAGAAGATACAGCTATTGTATCTATTATGTATGCAAACAATGAAATCGGTACTATCCAGCCAATTACCGAAATCGGAGCAATATGCAAAAAGCACAAAGTAATTTTCCATACCGACGCTGTTCAGGCTGCCGGCTATGTAAAAATAAATGTTCAGGAGCAGAATATTGATATGCTTTCAATGACTGCTCATAAATTACACGGACCTAAGGGCATCGGACTTCTCTATGTAAGAAGAGGTATCAGATTAGAGAATTTAATTGACGGCGGTGCTCAGGAAAGAAATAAAAGAGCCGGTACAGAAAATGTTGCGGGAGTAGTAGGTCTTGACGCAGCTCTTCAGGAAGCCGTTGACACAATGGACGAAAGAAGAGAGCATCTTGAAAAATTGCGTGACAGACTTATTGACGGACTCCTCAAAATTGAGCGTTCAAGAGTAAACGGCGACAGAGTTCACCGCTTACCCGGTAATGTAAATATGTGCTTTGAGGGCATTGAAGGCGAAAGCCTGCTCTTAAGACTTGATATGAACGGAATTTCGGCATCTTCGGGTTCAGCTTGTACTTCGGGCAGCCTTGACCCAAGCCATGTTCTTCTCGCTATCGGTCTTCCTCACGAAATCGCACACGGCAGTATGCGTCTTTCTTTCTCGGCAGAGCTTACAGACGAAGATGTTGACTATATGCTCGAGGTTATTCCACAGGTTGTAACATACTTAAGAAATATGTCACCTCTCTGGGAAAAAATTAAAAAGCAAGAGGCTCAAGAAGCCCTTAATAAATAAACAGGAGGCTTAGTTATGGCTTATTCAGAAAAGGTAATGGACCACTTTGCCAACCCAAGAAATGTTGGTGAAATTCCTGATGCCGACGGTATCGGTGAAGTTGGTAACTCAAAATGTGGCGACATTATGAAAATGTATATCAAAGTTAAGGACAACACTATTGTAGATGTTAAGTTCAAAACTTTTGGTTGCGGTGCAGCTATTGCTACAAGCAGTATGGCGACAGAGCTTATCAAGGGTAAATCTATTGATGAGGCTTTAAAACTTACAAACAAGGCAGTTATGGAGGCTCTTGACGGACTTCCGCCTGTAAAGGTTCACTGTTCTGTACTTGCCGAGCAGGCTATCAAGGCTGCTCTTGCAGACTACTACAAAAGAAACGGTATCGACCCAACACCTATCGTAGGTGAAATCGGCGACTGCGACGATTGTCATTGTCATTAATCAAAATTTTAGGACAGGCTTTGTGCCTGTCCTTTTTTGTTGTTTCTTTATCAAAAGTTGAGATAAATTATAATTTAGCTGATTGCTTTATCAAGCAATTATAAAAGTTTGGTCGACCTTTTCAAAGG